>Ga0213832_1000069_pt1 | contig 200982 bp, 168 predicted proteins | sample SWATP13_FD_161660 | JGI IMG/M metagenome (GOLD analysis project Ga0213832, IMG submission 161660) | Coastal seawater microbial communities from Marineland, Florida, United States - SWA TP1 #3 | ecosystem: Environmental > Aquatic > Marine > Coastal | place: USA: Florida | collected 2016-08-06 | reverse complement strand
CGTGGGTCATCAATGGAGGAAAAGTGTTCGAACAACGTATTGGCTGACATAATTAGGCTGCTTAATCTGAAAAGCAGTATAAGATCATAAAATTATGTCAAGGTAAAGTTCATGATCTTGCCCTGGGATAAAGCACCTTTTGCTTTGTTCGCTTGTCTCTGATTTTAGTCAACTATACTTAGCCGTTTATAACGGTTGTAGGGCTTTAAATGAGTCATCGAATACTTAGCTATATTCTCGCCTTTATATTTTTAGCTTCGGGTTGCGCTAAATTATTGTCAATGCCATTCGAAATTGAGGCATTTGAACGCTGGGGATACCCAATTGAATTTATGTATTTTACTGGGGTTGTTGAATGTTTAGGTGCTTTAGGATTGCTTTTACCTCGACTATCTTCGCTTGCGTCGGCTTGCTTATCGTTACTCATGCTAGGAGCTATGGGGACGCATTTTGTTCATAAGGAGTGGTTCATGCTCATTGTCGCCTTTCTTATCACTCTTGCTGCATTTTGGCGTGGTTGGTCTAGTCGAGCAGAGATTAAAGAATTATTAGATACTCTCAGAGACGGTAAATAACTCTAATAAATTAGTCTAGTCGCATGCTTAACTGTAATCGCGTTCACTCAGCTCACAAATGTTTAATCATTTATTTGCGTAGTATTACACTGGGAAATATTAGGACAGCTGAATTTATCATTCTAGTGATTCTATAAATTAAATTTATCTTTTATTTTCAAAATGTTTAATGGTTTTTATATCTGCCATATGATGTGGTAAGTAAAACGAAATAGAGTTTAACAGCTGGTTGTTAGGTTCAGTTATTTTTGTATTAACGTTTAGCATTATCACTAAGAGTTGGATATCAAGAAAATCTGCACTCAAAACTTTGATAAAAAACAAAAAAATCAATTAAATAGAGCTTAAAGGGGGCTGTTGGCTGTGCTCAATTTTAAGTTGTTTTTTAGTGCTATAGTCAAGTGGCTCATCTAATTTCTGGTGACTGGAAAACAGCTTATTATCCGGCTCATGAAGAATTTCAAAATGGTATATGTGAAGAGGTGGAAAGGTTATTAGTTCATGGTGAATACACTCTTTATAATGAATTTTAACCGGGCTTTACTTACTTTATTCATCTCAACAACGAACTTGTAGCAAGCATAAAAAACATATAATTCGCCATTTAACGGGTTGAAAAACTGGCTTGCTTTTCGATTCACTCAATTTAAACCCTTTTAACAAGTGTTAGGCTTTTCTTTATATTGTTAAGGCATAGTTCGAAGAGGATAGTTTATGTTGGTTTCAAGTTTTTTAGTTACTGTTTTGGCATTCATAATGGTGCGCTTCTCACATGCCTAAAGTGAAACTCTTAGAAAAACGAAATAGAAATTTCTGCTTTGCTACTGGCAAGCATGTTTTACCGTTATTTTATGTTTTGTAAAAAGCGGTTAGTCAAATGACCTGAACTTTGGAAAGTAAATCTTTTAGCCAGAGTTCAGGTTAATACATTTGAACAATTATGGTAACTGCCTTTTGTGTCGATGCAGCCCTCGTCATTAAGCCGTGACAAAATTACCATGAAAGCCTAGTGGAATAACATGAGGTAGCCAAGCTCGACAAATCGGGCCATCACTCACTCTATTAGCTTTAAAAATATTCACGCATGTACGTTTTGAAGGCACATGCAATGCAGTACCAACTAAATACCCGTTGCCTTCTTTCTGTGTATTATCAACAATCACATGCTCTTCTACTAAAAAGTCACTGCCATATATAAAGGTATCTTGTTTGCCCGAGTGAGTGTTAATAACACGAACTGCGTCGCTCCACACATCACTTTCAATAGACGACAGGGTGACAAGTAATTGGTTTTTTAAGCCAGTGAGGTGATCGTAAATGCGAGGAAACTCACTAATACCATCGAGTGCGTATTGGCTGGTTTTTCCATCTTTTTGTAAGGTAAAAAACGTTGTTTTTGCCGGAGTTGGATGACTCGTTTTGCCCTGCATAACATCACTCATGTAGTACAAGGTATCGATATTTGGATAAAGGCTGGCATCAAATCGGATTGTACCTTGCTCATCTTCCCAAGCGTTGCCAAAATGAAATGCAAAACCAGAGTCCAATTCATATTCTCGTTGCAAAGTTAAGGTTTGTTTATCAACTACGAGTACACGCATAGGTAAGTTTTTGTCGAAGTCGATTGCACCGAAAAATACATTTTTTGTTTTGCTTTTTACCAGTGATGGCAAGATGATAAGTAAGTGCTTATGAGTGACTAAAAAGTCATGCAGCATGCCACCGCGATACCCAGTTTTTAATAAGTTTACTTTTTGAGTGATCCCTTTACTGTTGAGGTGGTAAAGCACAATGTCACCTGTGGTCGTGCTACCAAAGTTCCAAATGGTGCCATCTGGGTCTACTTTGGGGTGGGCTGAAAATGCTAAACCTTTTAGGCTATTACCGTATTTTGTGTTTTTACCCAGTTCAACTAACCCTTTAGTTTCAAGAGTATTGGCATCAATTGCCGTTGCGGAGCCGGCCTCCCAGAGTGCCCATAGTTCACCGTTTACAGGGAGCACATTGGTGTTGGCTGTATTGATACTATCAGGACCGGTAATTGGCAGGCTTTCACTCAGTTTGCTATCTGGGCCAGAGAATAAGAATTTATCGGCTTTTTGCTCTTGTGCAAATTTAGCAGTGTTAACGAATTTAGCTTGATGACTCACACCTTGAGCTGTAAATGAAAATTGTTGGATCATGCCGTCACCTTCAAATAAGTGCAGGTATCTTTGCCCTTGTCGTTGATGAATAGCAGGCCCATTTCTGTAAAATGTGCCTCTAAAGTCTTTAGGTAATGACCCTTCAATAGAGAGTGTTTGTGGTGCAAGGTTATGTTTTAAGCCAACAAAACCTTGTAAATTCGCATCTTTCAACAATGCCTTTTCAAATAACTTGGCATTTAGTTTAAGTAAATCATTGTCAGGTAGGGCTAAATTTGCCAAAGATGGCAGCGGAGTAACCGCTGCTGCCAATGACAAACCGAAAATGTTTTTAAGTGCTTGTCTGCGTTCCATGTTTTCGCCCTTAATAATTCACTGTTGAATGCGTTTTTACAGGTTGCTCGGCGACTTGAAACGACATTTCTTGATAGCTTGGCGGGCCAAAACTTACTTTTGCATTATTTGAAAAGCCGTAGCCTTCTACAGGTAAGCCGAATAAATTGGTGTTCATGTCGCCATTGTCATTTTCATCATGGAAATATCGAATGGCATAATCGCCTTTTTCTAGGTCGTTAAATGTCACAGTGATATTGCCTTGTTTTGCTTTAACTATGGTGGCGTTATAAGCTTTCCCTTGTTTGTAATCTTGCTCACCTTTGAAAATTTGCACGTAGAGTTTGCCTTGGTTATGTTTAATTGACTGTATATCGAATTGCACTGTTTGCGCTGATACAGGTACACTTAATAGAGATAAAGTCAGTGCTGAAAGCTTTAATAGGTTCATTGTTTTTTCCCATTTATAAGTTAAGTTTTGACGCTTATGCGTTTTGTTGGGATAACAATAAGGTGTGAAAAATTAAGCCTCAACACACCTTTCGTGAGCTGTGCAGAAAACTTCGCAAAATAATAAAAATTATAGGGTGTTCAATTGGCGAATCGTGAAATTAACCAACAAAATCAGTATTTAAGAGAAGATTTTAACGTGAAAGATACCTTGTCGGATTGCGTGGTTGTGGTATTTTTTGTCGTGTTTTTAACCTTTCTTAAGCCATTTGGTATGCACGAAATAAGCTTTTTATACGCAGGTGCATTTTGGACGGTGATTTGTTTTGTAGGTTATGCCGTATACTCGCCGACGATCCAGATATTATCAAAATGGTTATCTGACAACTTACCTCAGCCTTTTAATAATGCTGCCGTTAGGTTACTAATTTCAACCTTGGTTGCCAGTGCACTGATGACTTTTTTGGCGCCTTTTATTATTAATCTATTTTTCAATAGCTTTGAAAATTATTGGCAATCCTTGCCGATGTCTTTTTTGGCGAGCTTATTTATCGGTGGGGTGATTGCGGGTGTCAGCTTCATAAAAAGTATGCTGATCCAACAAAATAAGCAGTTAAAACAAAACGCTGAAGCACTCGCTAGTGAGGTGGTAAAAGCCGAAGAAATTAAGATGCAGCCCATCAATGAATTGATTAACGAACTTCCGATTGAAAAAAGAGGTCGTTTATTCTATTTACAAATGGATGATCATTATTTGAATGTCGTGACTGAAAAAGGTGCACATATGATATTGATGCGCTTTAAAGATGCACTGGCAAAAGTTGAGCATTATGAAGGGTTGCAAACACATCGCTCATGGTGGGTTGCCAAAGAGGCGGTAGTAGAAACTAAAAAAGAAGGCCGAAAGTTAATTTTGGTGATGGAAAATGGCACAGAGGTGCCCGTATCTCAGACTTATCTAGCTGAGACTAAAGCGTCTTTAGGACTGAAATAGCTTTAAGATCCTAAATAGATCCAGCCTAATACTTTGAGTTATTTGGTTTAGTATAGTTAGGCATAGTTGAAGGAATATAGATGAAAAAGAAAATATTTTCGGTAAAAGTTGCAAGTTTTGAAGATGTAAAACTTGCCACGCAATGGGCTGAAGAAGAAGGCTGGAACCCAGGGCTACATGATGCAAAGCTATATTATCAAGTAGATACAAGTGGCTTTTTCATGGGTTATTTAGACGATGAACCGATAGCGAGTATTTCAGTGGTGAAATACGACGAAGGATTTGGCTTTTTAGGTTTTTATATTGTTAAACCTGAATATCGTGGTCAAGGCTATGGTTATCAACTTTGGCGACAGGCTCTCACGCATTTAGATGGTTGTAATATCGGTTTAGATGGCGTGGTTGATCAGCAAGATAACTATAAAAATTCAGGGTTTAAGTTGGCTCATCGAAATATTCGCTTTGTTCGAAAGGGTGGTGTTATTGAAAGCACAGAGCAAGCTAATGCAGACAATATTAAGCCGTTATCATCACTTGAGTTTAACGATGTTGAAACATATTGCGCGGCGTTTTTTCCAGCATTTCGGAACGCGTTTTTAAAGGACTGGATCAAACAAGACAATAGCTTAGCCTTAGGTTATGTTGAAAACGGCTCTCTACAAGGTATGGGTGTAATCCGTCAGTGTGCGTCTGGGTATAAAATTGGCCCCTTGTTTGCTGATTCGGCAGACATTGCTCGCGCGCTTTATCTGACTTTAAGCGGTCATTTATCAGAAAACGACGACATATTTTTAGATGTGCCCCAAGTCAACAACGAAGCGGTTAAATTGGCTGAGCAGTTTGCAATGACCCAATGTTTTGAAACCGCCAGAATGTATACGCGAACTGAGCCTGATATTCAGCTGCAGAGAACCTTTGGTATTACTTCATTTGAAATTGGCTAGAGTAAGTTTTTGCAATCAGAAGGCGCTTGGATAGTGGACTTTCTGATTGCATTTGTTTTTCAACACCAACCATTACTCAATACCTGCTACCCAACTTTGAAACTACCGTTTATAACAATCTCTTTTTCAAATAAGCTTGTGCGGGGATCTCAACCAGCTTATACATATAGTGCGCAACAATCAGTGTGACGACCACATAAATTAATACGGGAATAAGCAAAAAAATTCCCTCACCGCTTGGTAGTAGTTTTGGTAATGCGCTGTTGAACACCATAAACACAACGCCATGGCACAAATAGATAGAGTAGGAGATCTCGCCCAAATACTTCATATTAGCTGAGGCTAAAAACCGGCTGACGCCATGCTCAGAATTTGTCAGCGAATAGATTAATACGCCAAAGGTGAGCACCATGACCCAGTCCCAACGACTATGTGCGTTAATCACGCTCATATAGACGATGATCAGCGCTGAAACTATCGCAAACAGCCAAAATGGGGCTTTAAAATTTAAACGGTAAAGCTGAAATATAAGCATGCCGAAAATAAACTCCGACAAAACACGCATCGATACCCACTCCCAGCCTGCAATATAACTATTCATATCTGTTAATACCCAACCGATAGAGGTAGTGATGGTAAAAATCACGGCGATTAAAGCAAAGCAAAGCAATGCTGAAAGTTGTTTTCTGAGCAGCAAAGCGGCCAAAAATGGGAAAGCCAAATAGGCTAAAAACTCCGAGCTGACTGACCAAGAAGGGGCGTTCCATCCCAAGGAATCATGAAAGCCAAAACCATTGGTTAAACTCACGCTGTATAGTAGCTTTTCAAGTGAGAAAGCATTCACTGGGGAATCGTAACCAAACGCCCATTTTGCACCAAAATAGATGGGTACGAGCGATAAAGTGGTTAGTAGGTGCACAGGATAAATACGCGCAATGCGTTTAACCATAAATTGCTTCATGGTGTTGCCTGTGATTTGAGTTGCAAAGTCTTTATGGTGAACATAGGCGATCACAAAACCGCTCAAAATGAAGAACAGGTCGACACCAAGCCAGCCTTTTTCAGCGATGTGTTCGACTAAAACGGGGAGTTTACCTTGCAAAGGGTACTGACTAACTAAATGGTGTAATAACACCCATAAAGCAGCAATGCCACGAATGCCGGTGAGCGCGTCAATCCTGTTTTTAGTCATAACTTCCCCTTACATTGCCGATTTCTTTAGAGTATAGGCAAGAATTTTTGTTCTAGTTTGTTTGAGCAAGGGATTTATTATTGTTTATTTTTAAATAACTTACTGCTTAAACATTGAACTAAATAATTTTGACCTTATTTACTTCTTTGATTAGCAAGTTGTTGAGCGGGTTTGATTGCGATGCAGCTTAGCCTTTTAATTTTTCATGGAGAGAGTCATGCATTTAGCACAATTGAATATAGCCCGAGCAAAATACCCTTTAGATGCCCCAGAAATAAAAGACTTTGTTGATAATCTCGATGTAGTAAATGCCACCGCGGAACAAAGCGAAGGCTTTGTCTGGCGCTTAAAAGATGAGTCGGGTGATGCGACGAGCATCCAAGCGTTTGATGATCCGAGTTTGTTAATCAATATGTCAGTATGGACAAGTCCAGACTCCCTTAAAGATTTTATGTTTCGTACCCATCACCGTGATTTTATGCGACGTAAAGGTGAGTGGTTCGAAAAGCTAAATGAAGACTCTTATGTACTATGGTGGATTGAAGAGGGGCACATTCCCACCGCTGAAGAAGCAAAAGCGCGCTTACAACATTTAAGGGAGCATGGTGACTCGCCTTATGCTTTTACTTTTAAAGCCAATTTCACGCCTGATGATTTATAACGGTTTATGCAGGATAAATCCCTTTAAACTTATTGATGGAGTGCGTGTTCAGTGGCTGTCTTAATTGCAGCTTGCTGGCTGTTGCCGAGAAGTAATTATGTTGATGAAATTCAAGAGGGTTGCCCTTAGCTTCGATATTTAGAAATTTGAATAAATCTGTAAGTTGAGAGTGAGGCTCACTCACTAAGTTTTCATAATCGACACGCATAAAATTTTCGTTAAATGTTTGCTGCCAATGGGTACCTAGCTTAATAAAGTCGTCGTAACATGCGTTGATATGTTGCCAATCAAAACTGTAATGATGAAATGGACTGTTTACTTGGTAGGCTTGTCTAAAATTACCGACACAGGTATCGAATTTATTACGCACTAGCCAAATGATTTTCGCATTGGGAAACAGCTTCAAAATCACGTCGACAAAGTAGAGGTTAAACGGTTGTTTATCTATGCCTCTTATGTTGTTTTGTCGCATGTCTGTTTGCTGGTTATTCTCGTTAAGTAGCTGACTATATTGCTTAAATAATAGTTCGGCGGTATCCGAAAGGGTTAATTCTGTTTGCTTATAAAACCCCGCTTTTATGTTTAATAATTGAGGTAAAAAACTCAGCTCACCAAGCGCTTTGAGTTGTGGTTGTGTCGCTAAAAGCTGCTCTAACAAGCTGGTGCCAGAGCGGGGCATGCCGACGATAAATATAGGGTCTACAGCTTGGTTACGGTTTTTGGACGTAATTGTAATAAACGCATCAAGCTTTTCACTAATAGAGCTTTGAATGCGATGTAAACAAAACTGATGGTGGGCGTTTGTTTCAAACTGAACGCTTTGCGCTACAGTTTCTTTACTTAAATCAAAGCTATGCCATGCTGCTTTGTAGTCTTTCTGTGCTTCTAGATATAAGGCTTTGGCATGGTTCAAATATTGGCTTTGAGGCTTCTGTTCGAGCGCCTTTTCTAAAGAAATGGGAATAGTATTCGATTTGTCAGCTTTGAGCTCAGCGAGTGATAAATGGGCCAATTCATGTAAAGGCTGTTGCTTTATTACTGACTCAAATAACCTTTCGGCATCTTGTATTTTTCCTGCCATCTTTAAGCATATCGCGTAATTTAAACCAATGTTTGTGTTCAATTCATCCAGTGAATGGGCTTGCTCGAATAAACTGAGTGCGCGATATGGTTGGTTGAGGCGAAGCCATAAATTCGCGGCCAAATCTAGCTCTATTGCAGAAGCTGAAAGTGGGTGTGCTGTATTAAAGGTTAAGTCTTTGAGTATATTTTCGCATTGTTGGTGATCGCCAGCCAGTAATGCCGTTTTAGCAAGGTGAAGAGTTATTGGTAATGACGGGGCTAAACTCAGCGCCTTGCTAATAATTTTAAGCGCTTTGCTTTTATCGCCAGCGAGTAAATTCAGTTCAGCCAGAAAGCCCCAAGCTTGAGGGTTATTGGGTTCTTGCTGTAACCAAGACACCAATAAAGGGTGTGCTTTGGTGAGCGCACCCTTTGTAAGGTGTTGTTTTACTTGACTGGCTAGGTCCATTTATAGTTCAAACTGGTAGTCAAATTTAAGACCTATAGTACGAGGTGTGGTCACATAGTGTCCATAGACACGTTGTAAATCAGGTAGTGCTTTTGAAAGCTCTGGGTATTTGCCTTCACCTGCCCAAGACTTATCACGACGTACTGACGTTTGCGCGTATTTATCAAATAAGTTGTTCACATAAAGAGTCGTTGACCAAGCTTCACCGGCAAGTCTAAAGCTTAAATTACTCATAGCGTAACCCGCTAAAGTTTCACCGTCAGCTTTTAAACCTACTTTAGTGATCACATCACTTTGTGCCGTTAAGCCATAGTTGATAGTCAACAGTTTATCTTCCAATACGTCGGTATTGTAGGTTACACCGAATGACAATTGGTGCTTAGGCGCACCCGGTAATCTGTCGCCTTTTTCTCCATTGTAGTAAGGTTGATATTTGGCGATTTCTTCGCTGCTATAGTCGTCTTCTGAGAAAACCGCAAACAGTGCAGGCGCGTCTTGCGTTAATTTTGCATCGGCATATGAATAAGTTAAATAAGTACTTAAGTTATCGGTTAATATTGCGCGAGTCGCAAATTCAATACCTTTACTCTGAGCTTCACCGGCATTTGAGGTAATAATGGCTTTACCATTAACCGTGGTTGCTTGAATTTGCGCATCATTCCACAGCACATTAAAGGCTGCGATGTTCAAATGTAGCTTGTTCTTAAACCAAGTCGATTTTAAGCCTAACTCATAGTTAGTGGTGGTATCTGGCTTATAATCAACTTCGTGTGGCAACGCACAGATTATTTGTTGATCTGGTAATACTTCAGGGCATGACATTACCCCATTACCGCCACCTAATCTAAAGCCCTCGCTGATAGTGAAGTAGGTCATGATGTTATTGTCCCACTTATAATCAAGATTAAACTTAAATAGTGAACCATTGTCGCTGGCTTCAACCAGTTCCATTGGTACTTGATTGATGTTGCTTATATCACCTGAATATAGTGGTGTAACAGCACCAGACAGCGACTTAACTTCATACTCATAAAAGCGCGCACCGACAGTGGCATTCAACTTATCACTAAACGCATAGCCAACTTCACCAAAAATAGCTTGCTCTTTGTTGTTGTATTCGCCCAGCGCCAAATACTCTAAGTCTTTTTCGATATTGGTGATATCACCGCCCCAAAAATCGCTAAGGCCCGGCGTGTATTCACGGTCGTCTGAGCTGCCTTCGGTTTTGTTGTAATAGACTCCAGCGATCCAGTTTAACTCAGTGTCGGTTTTCGACACTAAACGAATTTCTTGTGTGAGGTTTTTCACTTCACTGGTGTCGTCAGTTAATGCCGTAAAACTAGGGAAGTCAGCGTAACCCGGCCAGATATCGTAAAGCAGATCGGTTTGGTCACGTTGACCCACTTGCTCGTAGTCGGTTAAACCCGTTGCAGAAACAAGCTCTGCAAAGTCTAAATCTACTTTTAATTCAAGGCTGAGTAGTTCATCTTCTTGGGTATTTGGCTCTAATACGCGATAGGCCGATTCGTACTTACCGACTTTTTCAGCAAGCGGATTACTGCTCGCCAAACTTTGATATTGGCTAATGCTGTTCGCGCCGTTTTCTTGTTTTTGATAGAAGTAGTTAAGCGTTGCTTCAAACACATCAGATGGCTGATAACGAAGAGATACACGTGCTGTGGTGATGCTTTCGTCATTAGCGTCTTTATGTTGTGTGATGTTTTGTGCTACTTCTTCTGAGTTGTTCCAGTCAATATCTGGTTTGCTAACACCCGGTGTTTTAACCACATAGTTGTAATCGATATAGCCTGGGTTGGTGTAATGGTTAAAGCTCGTTCTCAGTGCCAGTGTATCTTCAATCAATGGCAGGTTTAGAACTGCACCAAATTCGCCACCTTGGCCGTCGCTTTCAGATAGGGCAAACACGTCACCGCTCACTTGTACTTCTGTGTAATCAAGCTCAGGTGCTTTTAGCATGTAGCGAATAGCGCCACCTAATGTACCAGCACCATAAAGCGTGCCTTGCGGTCCGATGAGCACTTCTACACGTTCAATGTCGGTTAAACGTAAGTTAACACTGAGTGGGATTTCACCTAAATAAGTGGCAACTGTACCAGAGTCTGAAGCGCGCTCAGATGAATTTGTATTCAAACCACGAACTATGATAGGCGAGCTTTCACGGCCACCCTGATCGGTAATGGTTAAACCTGGCACCCAGCGAGATACAGATTCAAGGTCAGTGATGTTTTGTTGCTTCATTACGTCATTGTCGACCGCTGTAATATTGAGTGGTGCTTCTTGCACTGTGCCTTTTCGTCGAGTTGCCGTTACCTGAATAGTTTCAATTTCTTTAGAAAGTTGCGCTTTTAAATCAGTATTAGGCTGAGTTTGCGCGTGTGCGAATGTGCTTGGTAAAACTGCAGTAGAGACTGCAAGGGCAATCATTGAAGGACGAAAAAGCGAGAACACGTAAAACCTCATAGTTAATTTGAACGTCATTTTTAGAACGGTGATTCTACTCATGTTTATTCAAAAATAAAGAATTAATATTCACTTTTTGGTGTTTTTTATTAAGTTTTCTTTTTCTTGTTGCTTTATTTTCTAATTATTATTTAACTATTTACAAAGTTAACGTTTTTTGCTTTTTTAGAAACTGATTAATGTTCGTTTTGCGGGCTATATAAAAAGTAACATGTAGGAATAAAATGATGAGTGACTTGGCGCAATGGATAGTTGCACTTTTGAGTGGGTATTTTATCGCATTTGGATTTTTGGCTTTGATTAAGCCTGAGAGTGTAAAAACGTTCTTGCTCGCATTTGCTCAAACACCAAAAGCTCATTTTTCAGAAATGGCTTGTCGTTTGGTGGCTGGCACAGCTTTAATTTTGAATGCTGCAAATATGAAATGGGAGCTCGTGTTTAGTGTATTTGGCTGGGTATTGATAGGGACAACTCTTGGGTTATTGGTGATACCTTGGCAAAAACATCGTCAATTTACACAACGTTTCGTCCCTCCGGCGCTCAAATATATTCTTTTAATTGGCATAAGCTCAATCTGTTTTAGTGTTTTATTATTCTGGGCCAGTTTTATTTAAGTCTGAATATTAAAGGGAAAGGACAGCTCAAAGTGTGCACCGCTTTCACTTTCTAGGCAGGTAATATTTCCCTGCATTTTTTGAGTGATTAAGTTATAGCAAATACTTAAGCCTAAGCCTGTAGAACCCGAATTTCGATTCGTGGTGAAGAATGGGTCAAATATTTTATCGATATTATCTTTATCTATACCCCCGCCATTGTCCTGATAGTCAATGAAAAGGTGTCCATTTTCTTGCTTTACCTCGATTTTGATTTCTCCACCTTGTTGGGATTTAAAGCCATGAATGAATGAATTAATGACAAGGTTGGTGATCACTTGAGAAAACACACCGGGATACGTGTAAATCCGCTTTTGAAAATCACAGTTAATAGAAACATTAACTTGGGCCCGTTTAAGCTCATGTTTTAAGCTCGTGATAATTTCATGTAGATAATCTCCTATTTCAAACTCTCTGGCTGCTTCAGATACCTGATCAGCTGACACTTGCTTAAAGCTTTTGATCAGCTCAGCTGAGCGACATAGGTTCTTAAAAATGATATCGGTTGCTTGCAGTTGCTCCTCAAGAACTCGCTCAAACTTTTGACTAGAAAGAGTTTTATCTTTGAAGTCAGAGTAGATCTCCGTTGAAATAGAACTCAGATGCGTTACTGCTGTGATAGCTGCGCCTAGAGGTGTGTTAACCTCGTGAGCAACGCCTGCAACTAGGCCTGCTAAAGAAGCCATTTTTTCAGATTCGACTAGCTGTTTTTGTGTTGATATAAGCTGTTGGTTGATATGTTCAAGCTCTTCATTATGTGCTTCTAACAATTTATTTAGGGTTTGCTTTCGTTTTGATAAGTACCACAGATTGGCTGCAAGCACAGCAAAGCCGATTAATGCAATTAGGCTGATAAATAGCACATTGGTCGTTTGTTTTACTTGTTTTTCTTTTGCTTCAAGAGCTTGCTCTTTACTTGTAAGTTGTTGAGAAAGTGTATTGAGTTTATAAGTCTGCTTATCTATATGCTCTTGATTGGTTTTGATTTGCTCTATTAATTCAGCACTGAGTTTATTAATTCTATCTAGTTCATTTTGAGTTTCATTGACATCACTTTGTTTCTGGGCAAGCAAGTTCTCTTTTGCTTTTAAATTATTAGTAAGCGTTTTTAGTTGCTGCTCATAATCTGATTCAGTTTGATTAATTTTGCTGGCTAAGTTGTCTAGTTGTATTTGGTAATCAATCTGAGACTTTTGAATTTTATTATTCAGCATTAAAAGTTCTTGGTTTTTAGAGTTTATGCTTTTTTGTTTTTGTTCTATTTGATTTTGCTTGTCTGTAAGCGTTTGTTCTTGGATTTTAATATGACTATTTAGTTTACTGATCAGCTCCGTGGAATCGGATAGTTTAGTAGTCATTTCTTTAACCATATGGGCAACATCAATTTCAGAGCCGCCGAGTAAGACAATATCCTCATTTATTGTTAACCCTTGATAGAGCAAATTATATCGATTGAGATTAAAAGAGAGTGTTTGCTCATCGGTGGTATAAAAGTTAATACCAATAAGCTTTTTATCAGAAACATACTCACTTATGAGTAATGTCGCTTTCTTCCCGAGCAAAGCATTGATCCCAGGGATATATTGGTTATGGCTTTGCCCAATAACTAAAATATGCGCGTCTGTTAAAAGTACATGTTCGGCTTTTGAAATACGATTCAATGTTAAAAGGTATTTAGACGCTCCAGAGCTCGTCATATTTTGTAGGGCTTGCCAGTACTGGTCATCATTGCCTAAGTATGCGAGGTTTAATTTTTTTGGGTTGTCTGGCCAATTTATATAGTGACTGAATTGACCGATAAAAGCTGATTTTAGGGTTTGTTCTGAAATAGAGTCTTCAGCTTTATTGTTGAAGCTGCTTAGAATGAGCAATATAAAGAATGTTGAAAAAATAATATCTTTCATGATGTTCCTTAAAATTGCCAACTTAGTTCCAGCGTACCATTGCGACCTTTTAATGGTATGCCATTAGGGTGAGCCGGTACAGTAGAAGGGTTGAACAATTCATCATTGAGTAAATTATTGACTCCCAGTTTTAATGATAGATTCGAGTTTAATTGATAATGCAGGTATGCCCTGAGATACCAAAAACTCGCAATACTATTGTTTATGCTTGAGGCGGTAGGTGTTTCTCTCTTAGAGCGATAAGTGGCAGAAATTTCATACTTTAACTGTTCCATGGAGTGCTCTAGTTGAATACTTGCTAAAGCTTTTGAGTCCCTAAATGCAGAAATAGGTTTTTTTGTGAAATAAGTGGCTGTTGTTCTTAGTTTAATATTGTTTTGAAGTTCCCAAACTAACTCAGTTTCTATGCCGTGACCATATTGATCGTTTGAATTGACTTGTCCAGCTAGGTTCTGACTGACTAAGCCATTAATTATGGGATCTGAAAAATGGTTATAAAATAGATCAACTGACAAAAATAGTTGCTCGCCAGTAAACTGAGCAATCAAGTCAGTAGTTTTAATTGATTCACTTTCTAAATTGGCATTACCACTTCGGGTGATGCTGCTAAATAATGTTAATTCACTGAGCTCTGGGGCTCTAAAAGCTTCACCATATAGCATTTTAAATTGCCATTGCATATCTGTTAGGTATACGGCTCCGATTCTAGGTGTGAATTGTGTTTTTAGATCTGGGTAACGGTCAAATCGGCCACCAATGATCCAATCTATCTTTGCGAATGATGTTTGATATTGCGCATAAGCGCCAACGAAAGGTTGGGAGGTTTCACCGCCAATTTTCGTTTTATAATCAACATTAGGGTAATACTGAATAGGGTAGTTTTGGTTCAGCAATGCGGGTAGATCGTAATTGGTAAATCCTTCGGCTCGTTGTTCTTTGTTAATTTGCCATTCAAAGCCAAATTGCACACTCGTCTCCTGAGTTGCTTGCCAGTTGTTATGCAAAGCAAGAGCTGCTCTAAAGTCTTCAAATACCCCGAAGCCAAATAGTGGGGCGTCACTGCTTGGTTCACTGATTTGGCTGAATACGCCGCGAGGCGTACTTTGGTTGCCATTTTTTAATGTGGTTTGTAAGTAGTCAAACTGCAAACGTGACTGAATACTGTCAAAAAAGCTAAATTGATGCTCTGTCAAAAACAATAAAGCACTATGGCGTGAAAAGTTATGTTCGTTGCTGGTGCGGGCAATATGATAAAACTCAGTCATATCCAGCTGCCTAAAATGTAATGTGTAGGCGCTGTTTTGATTATGTATTTGGGCATGAAGTGTCGTCAAGTCGTATGGGTCTTGAGTATGTAAAGGTTGCTGAGTAAAGGTATTGTTTACTATATAGTCGCTACCTGACGCTTCAATTCGATTTGCTTGCATATTCCAGTTATAACCGCCAAGTTCACCAGAATTAGATACAAATAAGTCATAGTCTACGTCGTTACCCGTTGCTAAACTGACCGATTTTCCGGTTTTTCTTGTAATGATATTGATAACGCCAGTAAACGCATTACTGCCATAAATTGAAGAGCCGGGACCACGAATAATTTCTAGTCGTTCAATATGTGCCAAAGAGAAATTGGCTAAATGTGCTGCATTGCCAGAACGAGGGCCATTGATTTTATGGCCGTCGAGTAAAAATAGAATTTTCTTACTCGATGCGCCAAATGTTAGTGCACGTGAGGAGGCTGAGTACTCGTAAGGATAATTACTATAGCGTGTAACTTGATAGCCAGGTACAAACTCTAATATCTCGTGTAAATACCGCAGTCCAGTCGCATCAATATCTTGTCGAGTAAAGATTGTGACAGGGGAGGGAATGTCAGTTATCGCTTTTTCGGTGAGTGTGCTGGTGGCAATTTTGACGTTAAGTAAATCAAGCAATGACAGGTTATATACGGCTTTATTTTCAACCGTTCTACTTTCTGCATTGGCATTAAGCATGACAACGTTTAACAAGAAGAAAGTTAAAGCCTTGAAGTAATCACCCATACAATGCAATCCATCATTGCTGTTTAGTTACATTAAGCTCCTAACACTGCGAATAAAAAAAGGAACTCATCATTACATTAGTATAGCCAAGACATTAGATTGTGCAGGTGAGTGGCGTTTTATGAAGGTCTTTTGTGATTATTTTACTAAGCCATTATCTTAACCTCTAAAAATAGTAAGGACCTAAAAGTTAGCAACAGACAAATTCGCTTTACTCTCAAATAAAATAAATTAATATTCACGGCCAATTTAAGATGGTTGTGAAGTTGAATGTTTGAAGTATTAATATTAGCTGTCGCGCTGAGTATGGACGCCTTCGCTGTATCGGTTGGACTGGGTGCGAAAAAGCAAGATAACTTGTCTAAAGTTGCACTTATGTGTGCGCTTTATTTTGGTATTTTTCAAGGGGCGATGCCACTCATTGGATATTTAGGAGGGGCAGGTTTATTAAGTTGGGTCGATGATTACAAGCGCTGGATAGCCTTTATTTTGCTATTTTGTATTGGCGCAAAAATGATTTACGAAGCTTTTGATGGCGATGAAGAAGTAGAATTTAAAAAATTAACACAAAAAGTGATGTGCTTATTAGCTATAGCGACCAGCATTGATGCGATGGCTGCTGGTTTCACTTTAAACTTAATGTCGGTAAACCCTTTTGTGGCCTGCTTAATGATTGGCCTTGTTACGGCTGTATTTAGCTATATTGGCGTTTTGGCTGGCAATAAGTCAGGCACTTGGTTAGAAAGCAAAGCTGAAATGCTCGGTGGCGTGGTATTAATTCTGATCGGATTTAAGTTTCTGTTGTTTTAGAAATTAAACAAAAAGGAGAAGATCCGCTTCTCCTTTTTGAATGATATGAAGAGTTTTGTGTGAGCGTTAGTAAGTCAACCAACAGCTCACAAAAGTGCAACTAATTAAAGATGTACAATGCTGTCTGCGTTGCCATCAGGGTCGTTAATCGCTTTACCATCCACACTTGGGTTGCCATTACTCATCATGATAACGGCACAAGCTGCAGGCGAAGCCATTGAAGTACCAGACATCGTCGTTGTACCACCGCCACTGCGTGTTGAAAGAATGCTTACACCCGGTGCTGCATAATCTACTGGTGGATTACCATAGTTTGAGAAGCTAGCAAAACGGTCGTTAGAATCGGTTGCAGAGATTGTGAATACACGGTTATGTGATGCGCTTGCAGGAGAAACATTAGATGCATGCTGGCTTTCGTTACCCGCTGCAATCACAAAGAAGGCACCTGATTGCTGTGCTGCATTTTCAACAGCATCGTTTAATTCTTGGTTAAAACCACCACCTAAGCTCATGTTTGCACAATCACCTGAACTTGCATTTGCAGCAACGTGGTCGATACCTGCTAAAACGCCAGACCAGCTACCTGAACCACGTGAGTCTAATACTTTTACTGGTACAACTTTTGCACCAGCAGCAACACCCACTACGTCAATGTTGTTGTCTAATGCTGCGATAGTACCCGCTACGTGTGTACCGTGACCATTACCATCGTCCATACCTGCATCACGACCTTTTGTAAATGCAGTAAAACCGCGCGAACTGTCAACATTTAAGTCAGCGTGATCTAAGTCGATACCAGAATCTAAAACCCAAGCTGTGTAGTTGCTGCCGTCAACTGGACCACCAACACGCGTAACACTCCAAGGCGTTGTTTGGCCATTATTGCTGCCACCACCTGAACCTGGCTTCGCTTTAGAAGCAGGATTCGCGTGTACCATGCCATCAGGCGTAAAGCGCATGATGTCTGCGTTGTTTGCAAAAGCAACTTTGGCTTTATCGCAGCTCATGTTTACAGCCATCCCCTTGATGGCATTTTTATAAATATGTTTTGCTTTGGCATTGCTCGAAACCAACATGCCGCGTGCTTTACCTTCTACATCAAACTTTGAGATGTCATCGTTGAAGCGCACGATACAGGTGTTGTTTACTTCTAAATCTAAACTTGCCCCTTGGAATGTTGCTGGTTGAGCAGATGCAGATTGTGCTGCACACACTGCGAATACAGCGCCAGCGATCAGTGTTTTTTTCATCTTGTTGATCCTTTAATTATAATTTTAAGTTAACCAATTGTTAAATTGGTGTTTTAAAAGTTAATTTAAGACAGCTTTTTGTCAAGAGATGAATTGAATAAAAAATACTCATCGGATTTCATTGGGGATAATTAATGTTTAATTTTCTATTTTAAGATATAAACCACTCAAAATTTCTATTTAAGGGAAATATTATGCGCCGTACCTTTTTTCTGCTCTTAAATAAATAATTCCCAAATATAGGTATTTGGGTGTTTTTAGACTTTTAGGTGGCTAAATCTAAAGGTTTTATTTAAAAGTGTAGAATGCTTAGGTCTGTGACAATTTCCATTTTATTGTCATTATTAAATGTTTTAATTGTCATAAATGACTATATTTGCGGTTCAAGATGAAGAAGCTTTTAGGATTAATTCCAATATTTCTTACCGGTTGTAATGCAATTCAACCTTTATTATCTAGTCAAGAAGTTCAAGTCGGTGTACGACCTTATTATTTACTTGAAAAACTACCTGATTCAGAACTAAAGAGCCGACTTAGCGCGTGTAAACCGAAAGCCTTCAAAAAATCAGATTTTTCGATTGGCCACCGTGGCGCACCTTTGCAATTTCCTGAGCACACAAAAGAGTCTTACATGGCAGCGGCTAAAATGGGGGCTGGCATATTAGAGTGTGATGTTGCTTTTACTAAAGATAAAGCCTTGGTATGCCGTCATTCTCAATGTGATCTTCACACTACTACAAATATTTTAGCCATTCCTGAGCTTGCCAAAAAATGCCGTGTGCCTTTTCAAGCAAGCGATATTAATAAAGGTATAAAAGCCCAAGTTGAATGTTGTACTTCAGATATCACATTAGATGAATTTTTGCAGTTAAAGGGCAAAATGGATGGTGCCAACGAATTTGCTAGAACAAAACAAGAGTATATGCAGGGAACGCCTAACTGGCGGACAGATTTATATTCAGCAAATGGCACAGTGATGACACATAAGCAGAGTATCGCGTTGTTCAAACAGCTTGGGGTAAAAATGACACCAGAGCTTAAAACGCCGCAAGTCGAGATGCCATTTGATGGTTTCACTCAACAAGCGTATACGACAAAACTGATTTCAGAATATGAGCAAGCGGGTGTGCCGGCGAAGGATGTATTTCCTCAATCGTTTTTACTTTCAGACGTACAATATTGGATCGAACATCACCCTGAGTATGCTCGGCAAGCGGTTTACTTAGACGATAGCTATGACATTGCAGGGTTTGACCACAATGATCCGAGAACTTGGCAACATACAATGGCTGAGCTAAAAGAAAAGGGGATAAATATTATTGCGCCCCCACTTTGGATGCTGGTCACTATGAGCGAAAAAGGCGAACTTGCCCAATCAGTCTATGCGATAGAGGCAAAAAAAGTAGGGCTTAAGATTATTTCATGGTCGTTAGAGCGCTCAGGGCCACTTACAAACGGTGGTGGGTTTTATTATCAATCCGTCAAAGACTTGGTGAAAGATGATGGATTTACACTCGAGTTGCTGGATTTTTTAGCTCAAGAAATCGGTGTAATTGGTGTATTCAGCGACTGGCCAGCAACCAGCACTTTTTATGCTAATTGCATGAATTAACATAACTTGAGCTCTGGATAATAAATCTATCTCCAGCGGCTACTTTCAACGCTAACTGCGTTGAATTTACTTGCAATAGGCCTGTAAATAAAAAGCCCCAATTGTTATTGGGGCTTTGTAGATTACATTTCTAACGGAGATTAGAAGTTGTATTTAAATTTAGCGTACATCTGGCGACCTAATGCATTATGAGTCTTGTTATCGATACCCATAGATTCAGAAGGTGCTTGAGGTGCTTCTTCATTCATTAGGTTAGCAGCACCTGCCGTTAGAATTAGGTTATCAAACCCAGTGTAACTAACAGACGCATCAAGCGTGGTCCAAGAATCAATCTTGAATTTGTTATCGTTTGCATCAGCTAAATCGTTATACGCATCAATGTGGCTAAAGCTTAGCGTTGTAAGAACTTCATCCAGCTCCCAGTCGATACTTGCAGTCCAGCGGAACTGAGGGTGTTGGTATTCACCATTTAAATCTTCAGCTCTGATATAAGTATTGCCATCTTTGTCGCTTTCGAAAGATTGCTCTTCGAAGTTTAGGGCATAACTTAGTTTGTAATCGAACTTGAATAGGCCCATATCAGCAGTATCAAGCTTGTAAGCTAGGTTTAAGTCGAAGCCATCAGTTTCACGACCACCAATATTTACGAATGTATCGTAGATTGTTTGAATACGACCTGGTGTGCTACCTTCGCTCGGGCCACGTACGACTAAGTTTGGATCGGTGCCGCAACAATCAACTAGCTTTTGCGCACCAATTTTCTTGATCAGATCTTCTTGGTCATAATTCCAGTAATCAACACCAATTGAGAAATCTTCGGTTGTTTGCCAAACGACACCTAAGTTGTAGTTGGTTGAAGTTTCTGGTTGTAGGTTTTTGTTACCTGCAACAATGGCTGTATATTCATAAGGAGAACAATCCAGTTCATTACCGGTGATTTTACAACGCTCTTTATCAATTACACTTGGCGACTCATCTGTACGACCTAAGTGAAGTTGAACCAGTGACGGCGCTCGGAAAGCTGTACCCCAAGAACCACGAACGACTAGATCTTCAGTTGGTGACCAACGGAATGCAACTTTAGGGTCTGTTGTATTACCAAAGTCACTGTAATCTTCATAACGCAGTGCTAATTGTAATTCTAACGTTTCAAGTACTGGTACGCTGAATTCTGCAAATAGTGCTGTGTTGTCACGGTCACCATTTGCTTGTGTCGCTTCCGTACCGAAGATTTCTCCGCGAAGATATTGGCTATCAGGGTTGTCTTCGATTTTTTCATAACGGTGCTCTAAGCCGAATGCAGCAGAGACTGCACCCTCAGACAACTCGAACAATTCACCTGAAATAGTCGCATCGAATGATTGCATGCTCGAACTACCATATCGAGTCGTTGTAGTTTCGATAAACGCTAAACCTTCAGCTGTATTTGAGCTTGGTTCGAATGGGTTCCAATAGCCTTTATCGATTGCTTCTTGAGCGCGAAGTTTGTTAGGGAAGCCATCGAAACCTTTCTCAACAGCACTTGAGCGAATAGCTGAATAAGCAGTTTCCCAATCCCAATCGTTGAATGTACCACGGGCACCGATCACAGCACGATAATACTCAGAGTCTACGTCTTTTTTACGGTTACCAATGTCGTAAGTGCGTCGTCGCATTGAGATATCAACGCCATGCAAGAAATGATCAGCATCATCTGCAAGAGGGTGGTTTGGATTGTCACCACTCATAAATAATTCAGTAAAGCTTGGGCTACCCGCACCTTGAATAAAGGTAGAAGCGTGTTGTGCAGAAAACTCCATGAAGCCTTCGATGTCATCGGTAATTGCTTGCACACCGTTGTAGTTAAAGCTAACACGCTCAGTTGAAGGCACTAGGCTCATATGCGGCGCATAGTCATAGCGGCAGATGTCGCCAATAATCAACGACTCATCACATTTATCATTGCCCCATACGTCTGCAAAGATAGTTTGCTTAACAGGTGTACCATCATCGGCAATGCTCTTAGTCGGTAGGGCATTCCACTGAGCATCAGTCAGCATACTTTTTACGACTTCGATACTACCTGGAATACCCGATGAACTTAGTGCGTTGTTACCGCCGCGGAATCGCTGATCAGCTGTTGAAGCATAGTCACGATCTGCATAGAACACATCACCACGTTTAAAGTAGTCGATTGAGAAGTTGTGATAGCCTTTATCGCTTGTAGAGCCCCAAAGTAATGTGAAGTTTTGCTCTTCACCACCGCCATCAGCAGTGTCAGAAATTTTGCCTGCAACTTCAAATCCATCGATGTCGTCACGCATTATAATATTAATTACACCAGCAACGGCATCAGAGCCGTAAGTCGCCGAAGCACCATCTTTAAGAATATCGATGCGCTTTACCGCTGATACTGGGATAGTGTTTAAGTCAACGAAAGAAGTTTCGATGTCTTTTGCGAAAGGGCTGACAGCAACGCGTCGGCCATTAATTAAAACCAGTGTTGATGAAGCGCCTAGGCCACGAAGTGCCACACTTGAACCACCGTTAGCCGTGTCATCACTTGAGTTACCTTGAGTACTAAAGGTGCCTGCACCTGATACTGGCAGCTTTTGTAAAGCACCGATAAGGTCGGTTGATCCTGTTGCTGCTAGATCTGCTGCAGATAGCGACTGGATCGGAGACGGGCCTTCCATATCAGTACGTTTGATATGTGAGCCGGTGACTTCGATACGTTCTACTTTATTTTCGTCAGCATCAGCTGCGAAGGCTGAGTTTGAGTTAGCAATAATCACAGCCATTGCTACAGCAGATAGTTTATTGATTACTTTCATATTTTCCCTGTTAATCTATGTTGTCATTGTTATGGTGAGTTAATTTTTTAACATAGTCATAAACTTTATGGAATAGCCTATTGAGCTAGAATTGGAACAATTTATGTCAATTATTACACTTTCCCTTATGTACCTGTTGAGTTTTCAGCAATGTTCCGAAAATATAAATAAATACAAATTAAATTAATTACTTACAATTTAAAACAATTGTTTTAGTGCGGCTGGTCGAAGTTCAGTGTAAGTTCCTAAATGAGGAATTAAACCTAAATAAGGAATATTGAAATGCGTAACTTTTCACTCTTAATTTTTTTTGTTTTGTTAACTGCATGTGGTGGCGGTGGAAGTAAAAGCGAGCATGTAGACCCACAACCAGTAAATAAAGCCCCTCAAGTCAGTATTTCAGGTAACACAGAAACCCCTTCTTTGACTGCAATTCGCTTGAATACATCCATTTCAGATCCAGAAAATGAGAACGTCACGGTTAAATGGAGCAGCTCATTAAGTGACGTAACGTTTAAAGACCAATCAGATTCGGGAGTATTAGTGCAATTTCCTGCTGTCACAACAGACCAAGAAGTGACACTTACTCTTGAAGTGACAGACAGTGCCAACAACAAAGTAATGAAAACTTTTATCGTTATGGTGAAGACAACGAGTAATCAAGTTGATATTGATTTACAAGATAAGTATGAATTTTTCTCTGGTGACTCAGTTGAAATCACGGCGAAGTTTTCTTCAAGTGAAGAAATAACCGATGTTGAATGGCAAACTGACGAGTTAGAGCTTGCCAACAAGCAAGTTACAACACAAGAGAGTAATAATAGCGGCTCATCAATAGTGACATTTACAGCGCCAACTTTAGCCAGCAAATATTCTTATACGTTGAATTTTGTGGTAACGACGGATCATGACGAATACAGCAAGCCATTTGAGCTGACTATTTTGCCGAAAAGCGAAGCAGGACTAACAATCAATATTGATGCCAGTTATGACGTTAACGAGCAGGATTATTTATTGATAGATCCGAAAATTCAATCATCTGAGCGCATTACTTCTTATCAATGGCGCTGGTTAGGTATTTCGTTAGGAGAACTGGTTAATACCAAGAATAAGACTGTGACTATTAAAGCGAATGAAGTATCTGATGATACGAGTGCAATATTAGTACTCGATGTTGAAACTCAAAGCGGTGAGAAAAAGTCTGTTCAAACTGAAGTTAAAGTAAAAAATGCAGTGCAAGTCGGTAGGCTCTCGTTATCGGTGAACAGAGCTTATGCTGCACCGGGGCAAGAAGTGGTGGTGAGCGTTGATACAGACAGTGCTGATGATATTCAGTCTTTTGAGTGGGTAATTGACGAGGAAATTTTTAAACAAAAAGAAGAGTCGGCGACCGAGCTTTCATTAGTAATGCCGTCGCAAAATATTTCGTTAGTAAGTACCTTGGTGCAATACAAAGTTACTTTTAAAAATGGGTTCGAAGCCCAAAAAAATGCTGTATTCGCTTTGCTAAGTGAATCTGCGACCAAAGCGACATTAGATATAGAGCAGCCAAGTGAATTGCCACAACTATTTAAAAACGAGCCACTGACTTTTAATGCTTTAGCAGTTGATAAAGCTGGGGTGTTAGATAGTGTTTCACTCGATGTATCTAACATGAGTTACGCAGATCTTGATAATTCAACACTGACACAAGATGGTTTAAATTTATCTTTTACCTTGAAAGCTTCAGATATTTTGCTCGATAGAGAGTTGATGCTTAGAGTTGTAATGAGTGCCGGTACGGTTTCAACCATAGAATATGTTTCGGTCAATCTTAATAAAAGTAACTTGAAATTATTTGCAGGTTCAGAAAAAACCTATATTTCAGGTAGTGATTTTTATGTATTTGGTTATGGGCAAGAGCGTCTAAATAATCCAATCAACGCAATGAGTTGGTCAACTAATTATGATGATTTAACAATTGAAACTCTGAATTCGACTGATGCGAAAGTCACTAATAATGCAACAAGCAGCTTTCCTATTGTGACACTCAGTGCACGGGATAGTGAAAACCAATTGATACAAGCCGATTTAAAAACCAATATGACATCTCGAATTTATGACAAAGGTGAACGCTATACCTGTTATTTCAGAGCCGACGAAGTGTTATGTCGAGATAATTTAAACTCCTTGCTTGATGTCGGAGAGCTAGCTGCGCCAGTAAAAATGGGTGTAACCAAGGGAGAGTTTGTTTGTTTACTCAATAATGATGACCAAGTGAGTTGTCATGGTATAGGGCCATTGTCTGTATTAGAAGTACCTGAAAGAGAGGGTGTAATTAACATTGTTGCTATGAGTAATACAGACATGTGTGCTCAATACAGTTCAGGTGACTGGCACTGTTGGGGCGAACAGGCAGATTATTTCAATAACTTGTTTGTAGGAAAAAGTCATATTGATAATCTAATTGGAACACCACAGGGCGTGTGTTTAGTTAACTCAGGTTACATTGAGTGTTATAACGACAAAAGTGAACTGATTTATCAAGACAAAAACAGCTTCGTAAAGTCGTTAGAGTTCGCAAATTTATTAAACAAAGTGTGTTACACCACCGAGCGCTCAACATTAAGAACATGCCCTGATGAAATTAACTAATTAACGTTCATTGAATCGAAAAAGAGCCGAAATGGCTCTTTTTGATTTGATTAAGCACAAACATCTTTAAAAAGTTGCTTTGCTAACTTTTTTAATGTTTCTGGTTCTGGGTGGGTATTAGCAAATGTGCGTAAGCCATAAATACCCATTACAAAATATCGTCCTCTACATTCCGCTGAACGTGAATCAGAGATATCGCCCTCATTTTGTGCACGAGCAAATTTGTCGGTGATTGCTGCTTGCCAAGCTTCTAGTTGCTGGCTAATCAAGGTTTGCACTTCGTCATCTTGTTCGGCCAATTCATTGAGTGCTTTTGTGAGCAAGCAGGCTTTACTGGTATCGCAGCTTAAACACTCTGTAACAATATGTTCTAAGTAGGTTTCTAAACCGTGTTTACTTGAGTCGCTATTGATGAAGAAAGCACAAAACTCATCGCTTCTGTCTTGGTTGTATTGCGAAATTGCAGCCAGTAGTAAGCCTCGCTTATTCTCGAAAGCACAGTAAATAGATCCAGGGTGAAGACCCGTTGCTTGTTTGAGATCTTGCATACTGGTTTTAGTGTAACCCTTATTTAAAAAGGCCTGCATGGCAGCTCGAAGCACTGCAACTTTGTCGAATTCGGCACTACGCATTGTATTTATCTTGAAGTGTTGTTGAGGCAAGTTTAAATCAATTTGAATGTTTGTTCAAAAAAGTTCTTGAACGGTCATTCAAATAAGGCTATCTTGAATAAGCGTTCAAGAATGTTACTTAAAGAGAAACTCCATGACTGACAACCTATTTCAACCATTTGCATTAAACAGCACCATAGAACTAAAGAATCGAATCTTAATGGCACCGCTTACGCGTTGTATGGCCGATGATAATTTAGTGCCGACCCAAGCGATGGCAGATTATTATGCCCGTCGAGCAGGTGCAGGCCTGATCATCACTGAAGCGACACAAATTCGTGCAGATGGTCAAGGTTATCCAAATACACCGGGTTTATTTACGCCTGAGCAAATTAATGGCTGGCGAGTCGTCACAGATGCAGTGCATAAAAATGGTGGAAAAATCTTTGCACAAATTTGGCATACAGGGCGAGTATCTCACCCGTATTTTTACGAAGGCGATGAGGTACTTGCGCCAAGTGCGGTAAAGGCTGAAGGTACTGTGCCGAGAATGCGTGACCTTGAATATCAAACGCCAACCCCTATGACGCAAGCGCAGATCCAACAAATGGTAGAAGATTTTGCACAAGCTGCATCGAATGCCATTGATACTGGTTTTGATGGCGTAGAGATCCACGGTGCTAATGGCTATTTGGTTGATCAATTTTTACATTACTCAAGTAATACCCGTGAAGATGAGTTTGGTCAGACACCAGAGAATATGGCGCGCTTTCCTCTGCAAGTCGTTGACGCTATCAGCGAAAGAATTGGTGCAGACAGAACCGCATTACGTATTTCACCGGGGGCATATTTCAATATGGAAGCAGACAGCAGAGACAAAGCCGTATTTGATTACTTGTTAGATCAATTGTCTGAACGCCAACTAGCGTATTTGCATGTGGGGATTTTCGATGATGCCATGGAGTTCGACTATTTAGGCGGCACTGTAAGCAGCTATATTCGTCAAAATTATCCGCATACTTTGGTGGGAGTCGGTGGTTTTACTGCACAAACGGGTAGCCAAGCAATTGCAGACAATAAATTTGATTTATTGGCAATTGGTCGACCTTTCATTGCCAACCCAGATTATGTTGAGCGAGTTCAAGCAGGTGAGGCTGTGGTTGAGTACTCAGAAGAAATGCTAACACAACTCGTTTAAACGCTGTGGTTTTAGCAAATTAAACAAAAGTTTTCCGATTAAAATTCACTTAGACCAAAGTGCTTACTTTCTAGCAAGCACTTTTTTTATTTTTATTTAATTTTTTGTAATTCAAACTGACCAGCAACGGTCAAACCCGTCACTTTTTTACCTTCAAATTTAAAGACAAACTCATTGCCCGAAACTGCACTGATAAACTTTGCAGTGTTTTCTGGTACGAGTCGAGATGGTACTGGGTCACCTGGGTTCTGAATTGTCACTTTGCCATCATTTATGCTAATTTTAGAAATGAAGTCGCCGTTATAACCAATGTCAGTGAGTAGCAGGTATTCACCTTTATAAGCGTCTAATTGTAGGGGGGTTAATGCGACAGGCTGAATGACAGTTTGCTCTAAGAATGGAGCATCATAATGCTTAGATAATGTTGTCATAATTTCATTGTTCAGCGTACTAGCGTTGTCCCCATTCGACATCACAACAAAAGCGTCCCCTTGATTTACCATGGCTTTAAAATTATTTGTGAAGCCAAGGTTTTTACCTCCATGGCCGAATGCCAATTGCCCTTTTATATCCATTAACTCAGGGCCGAGTCCCCAGTTATTTTTATGCTTGGTGAACATGGCAGCTACGGTTTCTTTTTGCAAAATGCCGTCTTTCTTGCCTTGCATGATGGCTTGCATATGAGAGGCATACTTCAAGATGTCAGTCGGGGTTGTCCAAAGGCCAGCTGCTGGCTTTTCAGGGTAATCATTGAATACCGCTGAATGCATATTACCATCACCATCAAATGCGGCACTGGCTCGTTTTTTAAGATCATTTGGTAATGTATGTGCGTAGGTGCTGTTCAGCATCCCCATAGGTTTAAGAATGTTTGCATCGGTAAACTCAGCAAATGTCTGTCCGCTAATTTGCTCTACCAGTAACTGCATAACCGTGTAGCCACCTCCAGAGTAACGCCATTCAGAACCAGGCGTTAACACAACTTCGACTTTAGCTGTGTTACCTTTACCATTTAAGACATCGATAGTTGAAGGAACTTTTTCACCTGATGAATAGCCGGGGAACCCGTGCACTGATAGCCCTGCGGTATGAGTAAGCAATTGCCTGAGGGTGACAGGTCTGTCTTTAGATAGCTTAGCCCCCGTTAATTGATAACCTTGTAGGTATTTGTTTACATCTTCGTCTAAAGACAGCTTACCTTGCTCAACTAATTTTAACGCGGCTAATGCACCTATGGGTTTACTAATTGAGCCTGCCTGAAATAACGTATGTTCGTTTATAGGTTGTTTGGTCTTACTGTTTGCAATGCCAAAGCCTTTAGCCCAAACAATCTCACCATTTTTTAATACTGCGATGCTCAAACCCGGTACATTCTCTTCAGCCATCCTTTGCACTAAGGTCGTCTTAGGTTGTGTTTCTCCTGCAATAACAATACTTTTTTGAATATGCTGTTCGATTGTGTCAGAAGCATGGGTCGGTTGGCTAAGCGTGCCTGCAACGAGTATTAAACTGCTAGCAATTGCAATATTAATGGCTTTCCTTATAAACATATTGGTTCCTCAATTGTTCGATTTAGGTGGAGTCTAATATTTAAGCTATCAAAGTTGCTGATTGGTGACTACTGTCTTGAAATGCTTATTTACAAATAAAAACGGCGAGTCATAAACTCGCCGTTTTGCTTGGGGGATCTTCGTCAAATAAAACTTATTGAAAGTACTGAGTCAAAGCCTGTTTTAAGTGCTCAGCCATTGCGTCGCGGTGATATTTTCTGACGCCATAACTTTGCTCTAAATGAATAAAACGTTTTGCTGAAGCATCTGCGCTTTTGTGGCAACTATCAACAGAGCCATTGGAGTGACGACCTTGAACATTCCACGTGCCACCTAGGCTTTTAGTATCGTTACCATAAACACAGGCTTTAATTTTGCCACCGGCTTCGACGTTTTTTCTGAGCAGTTGCATAATACTGTGTTCGTCGTCATTGGTTGCGTAACGCACACCTTCACTTAAATTAAGCATTAGGTCGTTATCGGTACCACATTGAGATTGTAATTTGGCGCGAGTGGTAGACCCGAAACCGTGATATTGAATAAATACGGTAGCATCATCGTAATTGCTAGCTTGTTCGTGAGCGACTTGAAAGTATGATTCAGTTTGGTGCGCAACGTCGCTTGCTGAGTAGTTAGTGCCTGTACATTCACTAATATCATGGCTGCTGTCACGGCGTGTCCCTGCGAGCATTAGTAACTTACTTTGCGTGTGTAAAAAAGCGTCAATTGATTGCGTGCCTGTGAAAGAGTCGCGCTTTGGGTGAGGTGCTTGAAGTACCGCATTTAAGCCATTTGGGTTAAGCACATAAGTACCACCTCCTTTAAAATCGGCACTTGGCAATTGGTTTTTCTCTTGTAATAAGTAGTAAGTATTACCCGTATCTACATCTGAAAACTGAATAACTAGGTAGTCTATTTGTTGGGCATATTCTTCTGCAAGCGGCCAATTTTGTTGATAAAAGGCATCAAACATTTGCTCGAACGTGTGTTGTTCTTGTGCTGATGGCATCACCCAGCGGTCATCGGCTTTGGTGCCATAGTTATATGACTTCAAATGCTTGTCTAGCTCACCAGACATCATAGTGATTGCTTTAGAGGGAAAGCTGAAGAAAGTAATGAGAAAAAGCACGCATGTGATGATGACGTAAAATACCAGTGGACGAGCACCATTTGATGTATTGGTTGTATCAGGTTCGAATAAATGCATATTGCACCCCAAATATTTGGAAAACTGACCCAGTTACATCCTTGGGAATACTTAAAAAGTATTAGTCTGTTTTTTAAATTTACTAAAGTAGTAGTATTAATATCAGGGTTTATAAAAAAGAACTAGTACGACCATTTAAAATGAGTAAATAGTATTAGCTAGAAGCTAGAAGCTAGAAGCTAGAAGCTAGAAGCTAGAAGCTAGAAGCTAGAAGCTAGAAGCTAGAAGCTAGAAGCTAGAAGCTAGAAGCTAGAAGCTAGAAGCTAGAAGCTAGAAGCAACCGAAGTAACATGTGTGGTCAGCTCGGTTGCGTTGTTGGGATGGGGAAAAGTTAAAGTTGTGCGTGTGGGCCGAATACTTCGTAGTGAATTCGACTACTGCAGACACCTAGGTTTTCTAATTCGGTTTTAGCAAATTTCATAAATCCAATCGGCCCGCATATATAGAAGTTACCTGTTTGCTTAGGCAATTCTATTTGCGAAAAATTTATCAAGCCAGTTGATTGGTTTTGCAGTAACTGAGAGTCTTTCGTTTCTCTTAACCAAGTATGATGTGCCCATTGGTTTTGCTCACATAAAGTTGCTGTTTGCAGTGCAAACGAATGTTGTTCTTGGTTTTCACAGGCATGTAAGAATGTCACTGGGTATGGATATTTAATATCGGACTTAAATTCCAGCATAGATTGCATTGGCGTGATACCAACCCCAGCTGAAATTAGTACAACCGGAGATTGTTTATCTGTGAAATAGAAATCTCCAACAGGGGCGTGTAAGTCGACAACATCGCCAACATTCAAATGATCATGCAGGAAGTTTGAGACAATGCCATTATGCTCACCCAACTCTCGCTTTACCGAGATGCGATAGCTGTGTCCATTAGGTTTATCTGATAACGAGTATTGACGTATTTCTGTGTGTTCAAAATGTTCGCTATTGATCTCAATACCTAAGTATTGGCCAGGTTTAAAGTCTGCAACTGCTTGTTCATCGACAGGAATAAACACAAAACTGGTCACCAATTTTGATTCAGGCGTTTTACTTACGAGTCTAAAAGCACGTTTACCTTGCCAACCTCCATGTTTACTGGCGTTTTCGGTATAAATTGAGTTTTCTTTACTGATAAAAATATCAGCGAGTACGCCATAAGCAGTGGTCCACGCGTCTTCTATTTCTGGTGTAAAGTCTGCGCCTAATAATTCTCTAAATGTCTCAATTAAATGTTGGCCAACAATGTCATAGTGATGCGCCTGAATGTGAAAGCTGGTGTGTTTGTTTGCAATGCGCTCTACCGCACTTTTTAATGCACTCAGGTTATCTATGTTTTTTGCATAGGCCAGAATTGCTTCAAATAACGCGACCTTTTGACGACCTGTATGCTGGTTACTCATGTTGAAAATGTGTTTAAGTTCAGGGTTCTCTCTAAACATACGGTTATAGAAATGCTCTGTGATGGCACTACCACCTTGTTCAATAATCACAGATGTACTTTTAACAATATCTATGTGCAGTTTGGTTAACATGACTTTCCTCAAGATTAAAAACTAGTGTGGCCTAAGTGATAAGCGCCGATACAGCGGATCACATAAGCAACTTTGAATAACGCGCTAAATATGATGGTGGCGATATGGCTAACAATCTGAATTGGTAACGAAAAATGCTCTGAAAGCGAAAAACTGATCACCAGTGAGGTGAGGGTGAGAAGAAGCAAAATAACCATGGCGCTGCTGCCAAGGGTTAAACATTTCTGATAAAGGTTGGGTATTTCAGAATAACTTTGTTTCATAAAACGATCTTCAATTAAACGCGACAGAGCTTATTAATCAAATTCAATGCCATGTTTAAGTTTCTGAATTTATGAGGTTATTTTTATTGTTTGTTCTTGTTTGGGTTAAAATGACTTGTTTACTTGTGTGTCATTTAGACTTTATTGTGTGGTTTTTTAAAGTGGATAGAGAATTTTAAATTGTAAATTTTGTGTATATGAAATCATTAATTGCATACAATATATTGCATTCTTGTTAATGTGCTGCTTTAATGATTGGCGTTTGAGCATTCTGTTCAAATATCAAACAAACTAGGTAAGGAAAAGCAATGAAATTAACAAGATTGGCTGCACTGGTTGCAGGTTCTTTCTATGGCATGACTGCCTTTGCAATGTCAGCGCCACAGATGCAACAAGCAAATTCTACTCAGATTAATCTACACCAACATCATCATGGTGTTGAAAGCAAAACCCATATTGAAAACGCACCGACGGCAGAATCTCAGTATGCGCTTCAACCTGAAATGATACAGATGAGTGCGTTTTCTACGTCATCTACTCAGGCTGCTGCAGTTTGTAATGTGAATGCCTTGGCGACAACGAATAGCACAACACTTATAAACGAAATTAAATCTCAAGGTGTGCAATGTGTGAATGAGTTGTTTTCGGCATCTGACAATATTCAGGCAACGGCATTTGATTCAAACAATATGTACGCAGTTGCCAATCATGTGAAAACACTGAGCCAAAACTATCAAGGTGGCGGTGATGTGAATATTGAAGCCTTATTTCTATATTTACGAGCAGGCTATTTTGCTGAGTTTTATAACGATCAAGTGACATTTGCGACTTGGGTCACGCCTGCAGTAAAAGGCGCGATTGATGCCTTTGTAAATAACAGCCACTTCTATGATGACAATGATGCGCACGGTAAGACCTTGTCTGAAGTCATTATCACGATGGATAGTTCTGAGCAGCAGGATGTCTATTTGCCTGTGATCACCCAATGGTTAAACCGCTGGAACGAAAGTTACGCATCAAAGTGGAACATGCGTGGCGCTGTAAATGGTGTATTCACTTTGCTTTTCCGCGGCCAGTGGAACAACGAATTTAAGGCTAAAATTGGGACTGCAACTGATTTGGTTGCTGCGCTCAGAAAGTTTACAACCAGCACTTATATGATCAACTCTGATGCTGAGTTTATGTTGGCGAATGCAGCCCGTGAACTTGGTCGTCTAAAACTGTACGCAGGCACTGCAATTCAAGCTTCAGTTGATGCGGGTTTAAACGATATTTTTAGCCGTTATGAGATGGTGGGATATGGTGATGTTGCTTGGTTAGGTGCAGCAGATACGGCAAGCTATTATGGTGATTGTAACGACTATGGAATTTGCAATTACGGCGCACAATTAGAAAGCCAAGTGTTATCACAAACCTACACGTGCAGCAGCACTATTAAAATCCGCTCACAAAATATGACAGCCGCACAGCACCAAGCTGCTTGTAGCAAAATGGGCTATGAAGAAGGCTATTTTCACAACAAATTAGCGACTAACAACATACCCGTTGCTGATGACAATAATACCCAACTGCAAGTAAATATTTTTGATTCAAGTACAGACTACGGTAAATATGCGGGTGCGATCTTTGGTATCGATACGAATAATGGCGGTATGTATTTAGAAGGTGATCCATCAAAGCTGGGCAATATTCCTAATTTCGTGGCATATGAAGCAAGTTATGCCAATCCAGATCATTTTGTTTGGAACTTAGAGCATGAATATGTGCACTATTTAGATGGCCGCTTTGACTTATATGGTGGCTTTAATGCACCAACAGAAGCCATTGTTTGGTGGAGTGAAGGTGTGGCTGAATACGTCGCCCATGAAGATAACTATCAAGCAGCCATAGACACCATTAAAGATGGCTCAACCTATACGTTGGGCACTATTTTTAATACTTCATACGATGGTTTTGATGTAGATCGTATTTATCGTTGGGGCTATTTAGCTGTACGTTTTATGTTTGAGCGTCACTTTGATGAAGTCAAACTCATGCTTGCCTCGACGCGTTCAGGAGATTGGGCGGCGTATAAAGCCAGAGTAAATGCATGGGCGGTTGATTACGATGCTGAATTTACTCAGTGGACGCAACAGTTAGCAAATGGTGGTGGCTCAGATAATACTGCCCCTGTAATTGTTCATAATGGCCCATACACGGTGAACCTTGGCGAGCAAATCAACTTCTCAAGTGAGGGCTCTTATGATCCACAAACAAGTATCTCGAGCTTTAATTGGGACTTTGGCGATGGCGCATCAAGCTCTTTAGCAAATCCGGTTCATACGTATAGTACTGCTGGTGAGTATACGATCACTATTACTGCAACCGATTCTCAAGGTATGAGTACAACGGTCTCTACCACAGCTACCGTTTTAGGTGATACAACGCCAAGCAATCAACTTAAGAATGCTGAGCCAAAAGCGATTTCGGGCGCGCAAGATGCCATGCTGAAGTTCACTTTTGAAGTGCCAGTAGGTGCAAGTAATTTGAACTTTGCCTTAGCTGGCGGTTCGGGTGATGCAGATCTTTATGTGAAGTTTGCAGCGGAGCCGACTTTATCAGACTTTGATTGTCGCCCTTACTTAGGTGGCAACAATGAAAGCTGTGAAATTAGTAACATCCAAGCGGGTACTTATCACGTGATGGTTTATGGCTATAACAGTTTTGATACTACGCTTACTGCAAGTTATACAGCAGGAGCTGGCTATAACGTACCTGACGCGTGTGCAACGAGTGCTCCTGTGACTGGCGGGCGTTTAACGGATGGTGAAGTGAGATGTTTAGCAACACAAGACTCGATTTGGTTAAGTCTTGAGAATGTAAGCGGTCAAAACAGCATCTCTATTACTACGGCAAATGGCTCGGGTGATTTAAGCCTTGAATACAGCAATCAAGGCTGGCCTACAAGCACAAACATAGATGCCTCTTCTACTAATAGTGGCAACGGGGAGTGTATTTACATCACTAACCAAAGCCAATATTGGGGTTACCTGAAAGTATCGGGTAGTGCGCAAGGTGCATCAATTGTGGTTGATTACAACTCACCGGGCTGTCGTTAATTTGATTAGTGGGATACACAATACTCCTACACTATTTAACCTGAGCCCAGGTTATTAATAAGTTTACCCCCAGAGCAAAGACCAAAACCGTGACTGGTTTTGGTCTTTTTTATTTAAGAATTACATAAATTTACAAACAAGATCAGAATGAAACCAAAAATTATGGGAACACGCTTTGCTTTATAGAAATTTGGTATCAAAATAGAAACTAGATAATCTAGTTTTGAAAGGATGCTCCTATGAAACAAAGTACCAAATTGATCTCAGTATTATTTTCTATTCTTTTTGTTGGTTGTAGTGGTGAAGAAGGGCCTGATAACCCTTGTGGAGATCTAGGTAGCCCTGAATACAGTATTAAAAACTATCAATTAAACATATTTAACTCTGATAAACGTGGCGAAGTCGTCGATGGTGCAGTGTATGATGGGGACGAGGCGATAGACTTTAACTCGCTCATTATTAAACTAGACATTGAACAAAATACAGTAGCAAAACACTTTGAAGCATTATTTGATTTTTCATTGATTAATAAGGCATATGCTTGCTCTCCAGTATTACCTTACACTGAGCAAAGAATTTCAAATATTAATATTACTTCTAGTACTGCATTTAATGACGACTTACCAGCGGGAAGCAGTTTAAATGACGTTTTTGATGTGGTGTATTTAGATTATGTGCCTACACAGTATTACGCACAAGTTAATGGTGATGTTGATTATTTTTCGTTAACTGAGTTCACTGCACAACCAGACAATATGCCTGCAAAAATCACCCAATTGGCGCTTAATACTGAGCCAACCTATAAACAAAATCATGTGTTTTTCATAGAAATAAACTTTCATTCTGGAGAGCAATTTTTACTGGAATCGAGAGAAATTAGCTTTCAGGAATAATACCAATGCCCTTTTCTGGTCTAGCTATGTTTTTATCTCTGGTTGATTTAAGTTAGACCAAATTTATTTAGTGTTACTACAATAATATTAAGGAGTAACACTATGTATATCCCAAAAAATCTTCAAATGACAGCAAGCTCAGCCAATGAGTTTATTCATGAATATAGTTTTGGTTGTCTAATTTCAGCTAACTTAATTGGCTCACATTTGCCTTTTTCGTTTGATGAGGAACAAAGTGTACTTTACACACACCTAGCTAAAGCAAATACGCATTGGCAAGCATTGGCTGGGCAAGAAGTTTTGATTATTTTCTCAGGTCCTCATGCTTATATTTCTCCAACTTGGTATGACAAAGGCCCAGCCGTACCCACTTGGAACTACGCCGCGGTGCACGTTAAAGGCAAGGTTACCGTGTTAAACGAACTTGATACACTTAATGTGGTTAATCAAACGGTTGAGAAATATGAACCGACATTATTGGCTAATACTGAGCTATTTAACAGTGAGTTTAATAGCCGTTTAGCTAAAGCCATTGTCGGACTTAAGATCGACATTATAGATATTGAAGGCAAACAAAAGTTAGGGCAACAGCGCGCTCATGCAGATCAACTCGGTGTGGTTGCAGCGCTGCAACAAGGAGAGCTCGAAGCGCAATTACTCGCTGATTATATGAAGAAACATGAAATTGGTTTAGGCTAACATCATGACAATTCGAAAGGTAATAAACCGCCATGCATGTTTTAGACAATAAAATACCGCCTCCTATTGTCGCCGTTTTTTGTGCGGCAGCAATGTATTGGTTAGCGCATTCTAAATTTGCAATAACAATAAATACTTTGGCACATATACAGTTAAAAATTGCGCTAATTATTTTGTTGATTTCAGTTTTAATAGCGCTTTGTGCTGTTTGGTCATTTAAAAGAGCCCGTACTACGATTAGCCCAACTAAGCCGCAAAATAGTGCTGCTCTTGTAACCTCAGGATTGTTTAAATACAGCCGTAACCCTATGTATGTTGCTGTTGCTTTTAGCTTAGTGGCATTTACTGTTTATTTGGGAGAGGCGTTATCGCTTACTGGCGTGGTAGCGTTTGTAATTTACATTACTCAATTTCAAATAAAGCCTGAAGAACGTATTTTGAAGGAGAAATTTGGCGCGCCTTACGAGACGTATTTAAGTAAAGTAAGGCGCTGGATTTAGAGCGTGTTGGAGGTTACTAACCTTTATTCTCTTTTCCTAATGCTGGCGGCTTAGCGTGCAGTAACTTAACAATGGCCTTAAAGTTACGCTTAGACTTTTCTGAGCGAAGCGCCTGTCTAAGTGTTTGTTTAATACCTTCGTTATTAGGCTGTTTGGCTAATGCATTAATCGCGGCATAACGAACTGCGTCGTCATTGTCGTTTACAGCAAGATTGAGCACCGAGTCACTGGTTTTTGGCTTCATCTCATAATTACCAAGCGCAGAAAGCAAAGCTTTGGTATTTCTGCCAGAGTGACGATTAAAGTGCTTCTCAAGATTTTTATAAGCGTTGTCGCTTTGCATCATACCGAGTGCTCGAATAGACGCTTTTTCAACACGTGGACTAGTATCTGTTAAGTAATTATCGATAAGTTCAACATGTTGTTCATCACGACTATTACCTAGAGCGGTAATTAAGTCAGCGGTTTTGTTTTCGTTTTCACTTAAGGTGATATGCTCAACAATCGCTTGGCTAAGTTGTTGTGCTGTTGCTGAATCAACACGATTATTAAGTAAAATTCCCAAAGTCATATAAAAACTTGAGCTGACTTCCGTATCTTGGCTTAAAAATCCATCATTGAGTAAGCCCAATAAGTTGTCAGTCGCTTGTTGTGATAAAGCGTGATGGCCTTGAGTCAAAGCGCGTAGTGCTCTGAATTGAGTTTGAGGCTGTTTTTCAGTGCCTACCAATAAACCACTTAATAGTACTTGGCTAGAAGGCGTATCAAGCTGGCCGAGCGCATTAAAAAGACGCATTTGTGCATTATCAGATATTTGATCTGCTAAGATAACACCTCTTAATTCACCAATAACGGCGTCGTATTTTTTTAGAAGGAAGGCCAGTGTATGCGCGTCAATTTGAGTAATATCTTGTTCAGTGACAAAAGCGAGTAATTCTTTCTTTAATTTGTCTTTTTCGGCTTGGGTTAACTCAATGTGAGTACTTTGCCAAAGTGATAAATCATCAGACATTGAGAAAAGGGCAGTGTCAAAAGGTTGCTGGAGTTTTTTAACGTTGAACCTTTGCTCTGATGTAAAAGTGAGATCTGCACCCACTAAGTTCAACTTTTCTATGCCATCACGAGACTCTAAGAAACATTCAGAGGGAATAATCCGTTGTTCTGACTTCTCAACTTCTATGTGTGAAAAAGCATTCAAGACCTGTTTATTCTTGTGCTCATAATTCACTTTGGTAAAGCTTAAGGCATTGTCTTTTTGCTGGTAATTAACGCGATACTCACCCAGAGTGTCGGTTTCATTGATAACTTTAGATAAGTTCTTTTGATACTGTAAGTAATAAGCAAGACCTTTAAGTTGATCTTGAGATTGAGTATCGAGCTCATCAACAAAGTAAAAGTCTGTAATTAAGCCTTGCTCGTTTAATTTAAATGCAAAAGGATGCTCATAATTTGGCAAAGGCATCGATAGCTGCCCTTGAACTGTTTTGACTTTATCTGCTTTAATCGCCCACCAATTTTTTTCGTCTTCTTTTTTGACTGAAATAACAGACAACTTACCTTGGATCTCAATGTCAGTTTGCTGAGCTGGGCTGTTAAGTTTGGTATAATTAAAACTGGTGAAAGACTTTATGTTGAAGTTAAACTGAGGTTGGCAAAAAGCGCTTGCCTGGCTTTGAAAGCTTGCTAGCGCCACCAAGGGCGCAGCAAGCAAATTTAATCGACATGATAAGATCATAGTTCGATTTCGTCCTCTTTCGAGTAAAGTGTCCACGATTTATTGTACACACTGTTTGTTTGATATAACCATAGGTCATACCTTGTGGTCTTCTTACCACAAGGGTAAGGAATGCCCCATTTCTTACACCATTTTACACCGACAGTTTCAGCGTATAAACCAAACTTACCAGAAATAACATCTAGGTCATTTTTCAGTTCGATACCATAGTAAATATGTGGTTTGTTATTACCCGAACTCACTAGTGCAAATCCAGCGTTAGATTCGAGTGAGAAGGTGTTGTCGATGAGAGTTAAGATGGCCTGTACACCAGCAGAAACTAAACCTAAATTAATGCCACCACGTCCGAAAGCACCAAAATCAACGTGGAATAAATCACCTTCAGCGTAAAGTTCTGCGTTGTAACCAACGGTTAAGCCAAAGCCTAAACTACCATTAACACCGGCCTCTACACTCATAGGTACAGGACCAATGGTGAATCGAGCTTGTGCGAGTACCTTTTCTTCTTCCCACTTCTTCTCCCAAGATTTTTCATATTTCGCCACGTATTTTTCATCTTCGAAAACCACGTTATTGAAAATGACCATCTCAGAGGCATAGCCTGTGTTATTACCGCTAACGTAAGCACTGCCATCATAAGAAATGCCAAATAAAGTATTTTGCGCGTTGAAGAAGTACGCTTCTACTGTGGCATCACCAGTAATACGACCACCGATATCACCGGTAGGTACGATGAATAGCTGGCCATTTAAATCTACGCCAACACTGAATTTTGACTTGTTACCGTATGATTTATCGTAAGACTTTTCTAACTTAATATTCGCCAAGCCAACAGCATATTGTGGGCTGTTTTTTGAAGCGCTTTGTGCTTCGTCAGCGTCATCACCCGTGTAAAAATAAAGCGGAATTTGCGTTTCAATCACGTTATTGTCAGTGATTGTTTCGACGTTATCTGACAGGTCTGTTAGGGTGAAACGCACTTGTAGGTTTTGTTCTTGAGATGCGTCGTGATCATCATGGATACGCTTTAATAATGCATCTTCAAGGGCAATATCAAAACCAATGTGCTCATCGTGTAGGCCTAACGTGAAATCATGTAGCATGACGTCTTCGTAAGCTTGAGTTTGTGCATTCCAGAAGTGAGTCGCTTCCCAGTTACCGTTAACCATGACTTCGGCTTTAATACTGGTTGAACCAAGCTCAGAACCTTCATAGTCAGCTTCAATAAAACCAACTAAATCAGAATGGTGATGGCTAGTGCCGTTATCCACGGTTGGCGCATCTAAAATTAGCGCTTCTTGGCCAAATTCAGCTGCTAGCAGTTTGTAATCATGATTTTCTAATACGCGAACATGTACGTCAGCAAAAGGAAACTCGCCATCGGCAAACGGTTCATGGTCTACTGAAGGGTGGTTATCGTCTTCGATGTCTTCAGCATGGTCATCATGCGGGTCGATTTGCGCGATAATGTGGTAATGACCACCAATTAAATCATTTGGGATCGTGATTTCAGTTTCGAAACTGTGGCTACCTTCAGACACCTGAGAAAGTTCTAATGCACCAACTTTATGTACTTCTTCAATTTCTACTTCATCACCAGATTGTTCATCGAGTTCAGCTGCGTGAATTAAGTAAAAGTGCACATCAACATCTATGTTATTGAAACCTGCAATTTCAACATCATAGTAAGTTTTTACAGTTTGGTTTGGCTCTAATGTATCAAGCGGGCCAGTTGAGATATTTGTAACAGCAATATTGCTCGGTGTGTCATTGCTACCCAGCTCACAACCTGAAAGTACAGTAAGCATGGCGCCAGCAATTAAAGAAGTCGTAAAACGACGCATAATTGATTCCCTAGTCTGAAGTTTTCCAATAAATTATTCTACGGGGCAATTATGGATAAAAAATGAATTAACGTAAAGTTAACATTGGTTGTGTAATAAATTATATGGACAATAATGCAGAGTTCATTGAAAGCCTAACGATTTCGCTAGGCTAATTATCAGATTTACCAAGAAGGTTTGTAAATATTTGTTCCAATGAACGTCACTAATTTTTGAGTGTCCTTTTCAAGGATTATTTTTGCTAGTTTAGATGAGACTGTTTTCGCTAATTCAGAGTTAATTGGTAATTGAGTATTGCTAAGAGCTTTAGCCAATGCATTGTTTAAAGCGTTAGATAGGCCTTCGAGGTTGTTTGATGAAATCTCTTCTTGAACTGAGTTGTAAGCAGCTTTTTGATTTGCAACTTCAAAGACTAATAAAGCTAAGCTTTTTTGCTCGTTATCGTTTAGAACAAAACTACTATCACCAAAAAAGTTATATAATTCGGTTTCAGGTACATAGTTAATGCCGTGGTTCTCAGTAAAAGCTGTTCTAACAGCAGCATTACCCAGTGTAAGTGTTAATTCATTTTGCGCGTTTTTACTGGCTGTTTGGTTTACTAGGTTCTGAGCTGCATTGTCACTTAAGAATACACTTGAAAGCTTATCTAACTTGCCGTAAACATCTACAATTAAATCATTTATGGTTGTATCTTCTGCAACTATTACTTCAGAGTTTGGAATGTAATATAGGTTAAGTAATTTTTGATTTTGTGCATCATCTGCAGAAGTCAAACTTGGATAAATACTACTAGTAGCAGATTGAAGACGATTGTCCAATACCATCGCAATTACGAGTTTTAAGCTACATAGTTGATCCCTGAAATCAAATAATTGGTTTGCACTAATACTTTTTGTCATTTTTATTCCTTAATTAAGCTTTTAATATCGGCACTGATGCCTGGGTTGAAAATATAATCTTTAAAAATTGGTTTATTAGCTTCTTGGTGACATGAGCTGCAACTCGATTTAGGACCATGGAAAGGCTCTAAAACTGGGTTAGCTAAAACTTTAGGAGATGGTATGCCATTATCAGACCATTGGTTATTAATTATGTTGTAATTTCCCCATACTGAGCTCTTTAACCTTTTTCTCGTTTCGCTGTTGTATGAATTTAAGTTTTCTTGGTCTTGTAAAATAGGGTAAGCAACAATTTGATCTGGTGGGCAAGTTTTACCTAGAGTTTTGCACTGTGCTGTATTAATTGGGCAAGTAGACTTTGTGTAATCTAGTTCACCATCAGTTGTACAGAGGTTAGAAATTTCCTCAGAATTCATGCTGAAATAACCCCATAATTTATTCTTTCTAGGAAGAATGTCATTCTTTTCTAAGGTGTAGTTTCCATTTTTATTCTGAGAGAAATGCGGTACGCTTTCTTTAAATATGTAGGTAGCCCAGCTCCATTTATTGGTTGTTGAAGTTTTTTCAGAAGGATTTACATTCTTGGGGTTGTTTTTGCTTGTTATGTGTAAACCTGATAATCCAACAATACTCATAGAACAATTAGTTACACCATTTTCATTTGGTTCTAAAATATAAGCAATTGCTGAATGGTACACTTTTGTTTCTGTTGAAGTTATTTTTCTCCAAGCTGCTTTAGCGAATATTGCGCCTCTGGCCTCACCGTCATCTGCTATTCCTTCAGGGTAGTCAAATCGAGTTATATTAGAAGCTCTGAGGTCTTTTAAGTAATCAAAGGCAGGCTTATTTAAATGAACAGTATAAAATGTTTTTTGCCCATTTCTATCAGTAAGGATATGGCCTTGAGGGTTTCGAAACTGTTCTAATACCAAAGGTGTTCCCCAATGAGCCGAATCTTTTAAATTTTTTGATTCTATGAAGTCCTGCATTGATGGTGCTGAACGACAGGACTCCGGTAATACTATATGAGTTTCACCCCAGTTATTATGTAAATTTGATTCTACTTCTGCCGTTGTAGGCCAAGATTGCCATACAGGATATGTGTCCGGTAGAGATGTGTACTTTGCGTCGAAATCTGCTAGTCCGATAGAACCAGGTTTGACAGGCCAGTTTAAGGCATGAAACTGCCTATAAGCATCTCTAATTGCAGATTGGTTAGTTCTATTATTACCGAGCGTTGTTGCAAAACACGGTAATATTTTATAAGGCTTGTCTGCTAAAATATTTAAATCAGAACATTCAGAAGGAAGCTGATTTATCATGCTATCGTTGGTTGCTTCAGTATCTAAAGATATCAACGATGTTAAAAAAACTAATGGTAATATAGTTATTTTTTTCACTGTAGTTTCCTTGCCACTCGAACTATGTCGAATTTGTATCTATTTTCTTTAAACTCTCTCAAAAAATATTGTGCTAAAGCGACATGTTTACTCGCCCTTTTCTTATCGCCATATTGAAAGTAGCCTTCTGCTAATAGTGCATTGAGCCAGCCCCTATGCGATATAGCCCCTGCTAGGGTCCATTGTTTATAACCCTGTATCATCTTTTTCAAACCGGAAAGATTATTTTCGTTAATACATTCATTCCAACCTAGTAAAAAATGAGTGATGGCAGCCCAAGTTACAATCTCATGCTTGTTAGAAATCTTATTTGCCAATAAAAGAGTCCTTTTCATTCTTGAATAATCACCGACGTACATGAAAAGTTGCGCTTTGTGAAATAGGTTAAATGCTTTTGTATGAGGATCAGAGTTTGTTCTCGCATACCTTGTAGAAGTAAGCATGAGTTGAAAAGCAAGATCAAAATTTCTTTTTTTACTTTTATTATTTAAGAACTCTTCTGCTTTAGATAAAGAAAAGTGCGAGTATAAGGCTGAAGTTAAGTCATAAGGAATATGGCGTCTTGAGATCGCTTCATATTCACGTTTATTAACCAAATTCATATTCTCAGCGCTCTCAATACCGCATTGATATTCACGATGTGAAGCGTCGTAATCAGCAAGTGACTGGTGAATCAGTGCTGACGAAAAATGAAATAAAGGTCTATAAATGGTCGGCACATCTTCAGTTGAGGAGAACTCAATGATTTTATTTAAAGCAGTTTCAAGGTTTGATAATACGGCGTGCTGTATCATCAAACTGAAGTAAACTGATACCTTTTCATCTTCTGCCAAATTGTGAATAGAGATCGAGTTAATTTTTTCGATATTTTGACGATAAGCTAAAGAACCAAAACCTTTAGTACTCATCAGTATCATCCCATAGTTTTGGCGTAAGTTTGATTCCCAGCTAAATCTATTCTTATCTTGCGATGAACAGATCGATTCAAGGGTATTAAAAATCAAGCTCTCTGAGAGCTGGTATCTTCCTGATAAAGATAACTTAAGACTAATATCTATCGTTTTTTTAACTGCTGTTTCGAGTTCATCTGCCTGTAATAAATGATTTACAAAGTAAGTAGGGTTTTCATCAACTCTATGCGGTTGTATACGCTCTAAAGAAGTTGCAATCAAGAAATGGCTTTTTGACTTAGGTACCTTGTCCATACTGTCATAAGCTGCATCTCTAACCAAAGCGTGCTTAAAGATATAACTATCATGGTCCACACTGCGTTGATGAACAATTAAGTCTTTTGCTATCAGTTCATTTAAATCATTCTGTATTTGGTTTTCACTTAATGATGACGCTGCAACTAGCAGTTCATATTCAAATTCACGACCAATGGTGGCAGCCAGTTGGGCGGTTTCTTTAGCATGAACCAGACTGTCGAGTTTTTGCTGAAGTGACTCACGCAGGCTGGTAGGTACTTGGTCTAGCTTGTCTGGGCTTATGAAATTGATTTCACCGTCGATGACACTGACTAATTCTTTTTGCTTTAACATACCAATGAGTTCTTCGATAAACAGCGGTATACCGTCAGTTCGATTCACTAGCACATCAAGGACGTTTTGTGATACGGCGTGATCATCAAATAGTTTTACAATGAAATCTTCAGTTGCTTGCTGAGTCAACTTCTTCAAACCAACTTCTAGCAAAGTGAGATCTTGTAATTGGGTAGGTACCTTTTGGCGTGAAGTACTTATAAGTACGTCGCCATTATTTAGTTGTTTTGCAAAGTGCTGAATAAATTCAATGGTTGTTATGTCTGCCCAGTGAATATCTTCGACTATGTACAATTTGTTAGCGTTGATAGTGAAGCTCTGACTCATTAGTAGTGCTGTCAACGCATGAAATAGAAGCGCTTTTTGCGCATCTGGTGCTAATGTTGATGCTGTTAACTCATCACTTAATTCAATGTTTAGCCAGATCAGTAAGATAGGCAATACTTGTTTGCAATCTATGGTGTCATCATGCTCTGTTATAATAGATGAAAAAGTCTCTACTGCTTGTGCGGTGGTTAAATTGTTTGTGTTGTATAAGTAACGAACCAGAGTCAGTATAGGGTAAAGTGCATTGTTTTGATGTTCAGGCAAACATTGTGCAACAAGGTGTTGGTATTTCGCTGCATTACTTCTGATTTCTTGTAATAAACGAGATTTACCAATACCGGCTTCGCCATGAATATGAGTAAAGCGACTTTCAGTGGTTTCGCGATTAAAGATTGCTAGAGATTGCTCAAGTTCGTTGCTTCTTCCTACCAATTCATGGCTATTTCTTGTGCCACGCATAAAGCCAAAGGCTTCTACTCGACGTTCGCCTTTTAAGCTAAAGATACGCTCTTTACTGAGGTTATTGCTTAGTAATTTTGCACCAAAATATTCAAACTCTGAATAGGGTTCAAGAATAGCCCTTGATTCTTCACTACATAAAATTTGCCTTTCACCAGCTTCTCTTGCTAGCGCCATCGCAGTGTTCGCAATATGGCCTTCTGGCATAGCGGTCGCATAGGTTGTGAACACACCCGCATGAATACCCGCATGCACATTAATTTGCACACCATGTGCTTCTTGAGTCAGTGCGTTACGCTTAGCTATGTCACTGATAGCATCTAAAATTGTTCGGGCACAAAGGCGCGTATCGTTATCAGACGCAATTGGGTAGCCATAATAAAAAAGTATCGAATCGGCTAAGTTGCCAACGTGAGTTGCGCCATAACGAGTCGCAATATCTATACAGTGGTTCCGTTGCGATCTGAATAAGGTATCGACAATATCTAAATCAATCTCTTTGTCTGTAAGTACCTTGTTACTGAGTCGCATGGCCAAAACTGTGATTTGTTTGCGCTCGATATGAGCTGTAAAGTTTTGCATTGACGCCCCAGCGGGGCCGTCATCACGCATGATCATTGTTTCATCGTCAGCGTGTTGTTGTGCTCGGTGATCTGCTAATACACCTACAAGGTTTGACATGTTAACTAGCGCTAATTCTTGATAGAGCACATCGCCAGTTATTACTCTGTCGGTGGCGTTTTTAACTAATACTCGTCTTAATAAATCTGCAATTGGATGGCCTAGTAAAGTGCTAGGTAAAGATACTTGCATATCGCTTAATTGTTTATGATACACAGCGGCGATACTTGATCCAGAGATTGCCGGTAGACCAGTTAAACACTCTAAGAACACCAAGCCCCAAACATAAAGGTCGGTTTTTTCAGTCGCAGGTTCACCACGCAACTGTTCTGGTGCACTATAAGACGGAGTGCCTAAAGTTTCTTGGGTAAGTGTTAGGGTATTAAAATCAGCTTGACGACTGTCTTGTGTGAGCGTGCCGATACCAAAGTCGAGAATTTTTGCGTGTGTCTTTGCCCCGGTTTTGCTGAGCATGATATTAGCAGGTTTAATATCTCGGTGAACAATACCATTTTGGTGGGCATGAACTAATGCGTCCAACACTTGTAGCATGACCTCTTTGGCGTCGACGGCATTTAGTGCACCTTCTTGAGTAAGGTGTTCTCTGAGAGGTTGCCCGTCAACGTACTCAAAAACACCGTATAACAAATTGTCGTTAATTTGTCCTTTGTCGAGCAGTCGAACAATATTTGGGTGTTGAACTTGGCTACTTAATGCTGTTTCTCTTTTAAAGCGCTCTACATAACGCTGTTTTTGTTGCTCGTCACAATGTGCCTCAATCGCTAAAAACTTAATCGCAACGGGTTGACCAGTGTTGATTTGAATCGCTTTAAAAACTTTACCAAATCCACCTTCACCAATTTTATGTAAAAGTTGATATTGGGAGGATGAAAATTGATCGTGTATGAGTTGATCTGAAAATTGCGATAAAGACATAAGGGAAACTCAATTTATTTATATTTATAGCTTAATTGTTGCAAAAATATGGTTAATTCTTTTAAAACAATCGCTTATATTTTTTTCAGCATATCAAGTGAATATTGCATTGCCAAGTTATCGACAAAGTTTTTAGGTTCTTTAGGAAAAAGATTTTATTCTTAGAATAGAAATAAAAAGTGATAAGTATGTATAAGTTTTAACAAGTTAGATTAAAAGTGAGGTACAGAACGCACCTCACTTTATTTTTAGTGGTTTGTATTCAGATCATTTAAAATTAGCAATGCTGTATTTAGTCTCGTTAACAGTCTTCCAGCCGTATGCTTGACCTACCACACCATATGGTACACCACCAAGTGACCAATTTGGGTTGGCAAAGTAATCGTATTGAGTGGCTGAACCGAACACATGTGGATACGCCATAATACTTGCAAAGTTATTTTGTACACCGTGACCCATACCATCAACGTATACGCCTCCAGATGTGTCACCTTGCTTACGTGAGTGAGCAAGGCCTTGATTATGACCAAGCTCGTGAACAAAGGTCGTTGCACCACAATCAATTGCAGTAATACTGAACATGCGATCGTTCATTGAGCTATATAAGTTACCGTTAGAGCCTTGGCCAACCCAAGCTAAACCACATGAAATTAAGCCATTCCCTGCGCTTTCACCAGTACCTAGCACTGCAACCATATCAGCACGCCAAGTGTTACGTAGATCTGCAACATAAGTGCTGTTTGTTACGGCATTTAACCAACCAGATTCAGGTGTGATGGCGTAGTTTCCTAGGTTTTGGCTACCAGCTAAACGAAGCTGAATATCAACACCGTTTTGTTGATATACCTGGTTTGAAAAGGCAATCAGTTGGTTGATTTTAGTATTGATGTTTGCTGTTTTAGCAGCTGCTTGATCTGTATATAAAATACCGATATCAATGGTCACCGCCGAAGCGAAACCAGAAAATGCAATTGCAGATGCAGCGACCAGTGTTTTAAGTGATGTTTTCATCTGTTTTCCTTACTTGTCAGTGTTGTTTAATTTAGGAGCAAATATGTCAATTTTTTCTTGCTCCGGGTGTTGTGCATCTGAGTGATGTTCTGGCTCAGAATGCTCGAACTCAACATGTTTTCTATACAAGTCCCGTTTTGCAGCGATCCATCCGTATTGGTCTTTAGATTCAAATACATAATTACCGCTTGGCGCGGTGAGTTGGCCGTAAACGGCATTTTGGCCAACGGTTAATACTGTGGTATGAAAGCGCCCATCTGCGCCAGTTACATTGCCAAAAATGCTTTTATCACCATTAGTTGCAACATCTATGAAGGTTACTTCCGCAATGAAGGTTTCAGCCGATTGAGGGATCATAAGTTCAAAATTATCACCGGCTTCTAATTCTCGAAGAGACGTTAGATCAAATTCTATATATGCTTCGTTATTTAAATCGGAGGGTAAAACCCCCGCTTCTGATAGCACGCTCTGTGCCTTGTCAGATAGTTTGTTGATTGCATAAAATGGGGCTTCAATATCAGTTTTTGTCAAAGGTTTAACTGCGATGCTGTGCGTTTCTTTTTCAGCAGGTACAGAAGGGGAGGGAATGATAGCTTCACTTGAATTACTAGGCTGTGCGATAATTACAGTTTGCTTATCTTTACTTTGTTCAATAGAAATGAATGTTGTGATGATGACCACAACACAGAGCGAGATAAAAAAGATACGTTTCATATTGTCGCCTCCTGTTCAAAAGAGGGACAATTTATACTTATTCTTGTGTCTAAATCAATTACAAATGTAAATTTATTGTTCTTTTTGTGATGTTTTTGCGAGATTAAAGTGTCTTTATTTAATTAAAACAACTGTTTGCGCTTTTACATCCATTAACATTTAATTATCACCCAGTTTTTAAGTTTTTAAATATTTCACATTCAAAATGGTTATCTTCATGGGGCATATTGTAAGACTGGGCTTCTAACCAATCTTGAGCATCAATCAGGCAATTAAAAGATTTTTTGACAAACAAGCCCTTAGTTTGTGTCATTTTTGCAAGCTGAAACTGAGTGATGTTGTAGTATTCAAACGGGATTATCTGAGCAGTAAACCTTAAACCTTGAGCAACTAACTTATCGACTAGTCTTTGGATGACTTCCTCTATTTCTGGCACCGAAAATGTGAATTGGTCAAAATAAACGAGATGTGTAAACGGCTTACCATCAAAGTCTTTGACTAATTCAAGAAAATCTTTGCTGAAATGTATGGCTTCATCATAGCTCCAACTACCTTTGACTACTGCATATACACAAAGGTCATCGGCACTGAGCTGATATAAAGGGCGCTCTATAGTACGCATAAACAATACTCATCAAAACCAGATTGATATAGCTAAAAGATAATTCATTTTGTCTGAATTTCAACGTCTATAAAAGGTAACTTATGACTCATGGTCGCAATTTTGCCATTACTGCCAGCAGCTATGAATACGCCATCACTTTGAGCTAAGGTATAAAAGCCTTTTGAGCTTTGTGTGTTAAGCAAACGCCATGTGTAGCCATCATTTTCTGATAAATAGGTATTGTGCTTACCAACAGCAATACATAAAGTATCTGAACATTGCATCGCACTAACTAGACCACCGTAGTTTACTACTTGATTGATAATTTTACCCTGCTTGTTAAAAACCACGATATTCGCATAGTGACCTTTCCTATCTTTATAGTCTCCCCCTAGTGCAAATAGATCACCTTTATGATTTTCACTTATGGCATAAGCCCCAGAAGTAGCTGTTTTATCATGAAGAGGAAGAGTGATTTTAGAGCCAAGATTGGCTTCATTGGATATTTGATAAACGGCGGCTTGTTTACCACCTGAAGCAAAAAGCACTTGTTGTTGGCTGCTAGTTAAAAGGGTATTACCACTTGCTGCAAACGCAATTTCATCTTTATGCTTGTCAGGAAGTCCCCTCATATCAATTGTACTCCAGGTCTTTCCGCCATCTTGGGTACGTTTAAGCGTGAAATGCTGTTTAACGGGATCACCCATTAAAAAGCCTAGGTTTTCATTTATAAATGAAATACTGTTAAAAAAGCCAATATCATCAGGGTTGTTATAGAGCAACTGCCAATGCTTGCCTTGATCGCTAGTTATGAAAAGGGCTGAATCTTCGCCAGTTCCCGCAGCCATTACGATTACTGTATCCTTATTGATGATCTCAATATCTCTAAAGTCATAGTGTTTATTACTGTTTAAGGATACATTGATCCACGTTTTACCCGAGTCAAGGCTTTTAAAGATAACATTCTTACTACCAGCGACCCACGCCACGCTATTTTGGATAGCGCTGGCCCTAAGCTCACTAGAAATAGGTAGGTGTTGAGTTTTGACTTGTAACGCTTCAGTAGAGAAAGTAAAAAATAAACTGAAAATTATTGTAAGATATTTATACATAAAATCACCAATTGGATATTGTATGCATTTTATGCTTGCGCTACTTTATAAAACAAGCAGAGAATGCATTTAATTTTATTTTGAAGATAATGGCTGTAAAGGTTTTTTAGAGTCGATGAAGTATCAGAAAGGCAAAAGTAACAAGCAGCAATCGAGTAATACCTTTAAAAGAATCATGGCATATGGCAAAAAGAATAATAAAAGTAGTTGAGTATGATGAGGCTTGGAAAGTGCTTTTTTTAATAGAAAAACAGTCACTAAGTAAGCTTTTAGATGAACAAGCAATTGCTATAGAGCATATAGGAAGTACATCGGTTGTTGGCTTATGGGCTAAACCCATTATAGACATATTGGTTGAGGTTCATAGTCTTAGTGTTGTAGACACTTTGATTGCTGATTTTGAGAAGCTTGGTTACAAAGCGAAAGGTGAAAATGGTATTGAAGGTAGACGATATTTTCAAAAAGGAGGCGTTAACCGCACACATCATTTACATATTTTTGAATTAGGAAGTTTACACGCTTTTAATCACCGTATTTTTAGAGATTATCTAAATAGTCACCCTAAGCTAGCAACCCAATATGGTGAGATAAAAAAATGTGCAGCAAACAAATGTAAAAATGACATGCAGATTTATATGGCTTTAAAAGATGAATTCATAAAAACCCAATTAAGTAATGCGAGAAGCTGGTACGAAAATAATACCAACCCGTAATAACACTCAATCATTTTGAGGGACTAAAACTTACGCTAACGTTGTTAAAAATTTCTTATTTAGAACAACTAAAAAGCAAAATTTCAGCCTCGTCTTAGTCAAGTTTTCCTTACTACAAAAAGATCGCTTAATTAAGAGGGGTGATATAATTTGTAGAAATCGAAAAATCGTCTATTACTTATTAAATGATAAATATAATATAGAATTATCGTGCCGAACTTTTTAGTTATTCTACTTCTTTTGTTATTAATGCCTTTGTCACTGAGTGCAAAAGAAGAGGGAAAAAGAATACAGACAGCCGAAAAAGTTTACGTCTATGTCTACCATTTAAAACCGCCATATATTGAACAATTAGAATTAGAAACAGGGCTTTATTTCGAGCTAGTTGAGCTTTTTAATCGTTTTCAAAGCAAATATCAGTTTGTCGCCCAGTTTGTACCTCGTAAAAGGCTTAATAGAGAAATCGCCAACAATACCTTAGATGGCATGATCTTAGGTGTTCACCCTGTGTGGTTTAAAGACAAGCAAAAAACCAAGTTTCTCTGGACCAGGCCTTTATTACATGATCAAGATGAGTTTATTTCTCATATTAAAAAGCCTTTTGATTATGCGGGTAAAAAGTCGCTTTATGAAAAAAATATTGGAGGGGTGAGAGGGTATCATTATTTTAGAATTGCACCTGTTTTAAAAGCGGGGAAAGCCAAACTGACCCCAACGAGTTCAGAGTTACAGCTGTTAGAAATGTTGATAAAACAACGTCTTGATCTCGCTGTAATCAGTCGAGCAACATTAAATTATTATTTTAGTTTGCACCCGCATTGGCGAGATTTAGTTTATTTTTCAAAAGAACCTCATGAACAATATTACAGAGCTTTATTAAGTCCAACTTCTTTAGAAGGTCAATTTAACATAATTGAAAGTTTATTTGAGCAAGAGGCTTTTTTAGCTGCGCTTGAAGGCTTGAAAGTAAAGTATGATTTCAGTAGTGAAGCTGTCCACAAGTAAAAGGGCTTTATCAACGATAGTTTTTTAAAATTTGGTGTAATCCAAAACATACGAGTATTGGCTTTTGACCGTTTGAGCACCGACCGCTGTTTTTTCACAGTGCTCACTGATTTTTCATGCTGTTTGCGACTTGATTTTACAACACGTACTCGCTGCCATCTTTTGCGGTATAGGCTTTAGATTGACCTTCACGAACAATTGAATACTCGATGCCAGTTAAAAAGCTGATCCAAAGACGTTTTAGTTGAGTCGCGTCATTATTGCTATCTACGCTACTTAGTTGTGTTTCCATTTGAATATCATCAATGTGCGCCATATCAATTTGACCTGCATCACCTCGGCGGTTGAAAGTCAGCTCAACATGCAAGCCATCTTTTTTCTTAAGCAAAATAGCTGTTGGGTCATCACGATGTCCGCATAGGGCAACGAATTGTTTTGGCTGCTCTAAGCCACAGTGACTGCCATCTGCGAAAAACGCCATTAGGTGATTGTAGTAAACCAAGTAATGTGTCACTTGGGTGTGTGAACCCTGATCAAGCGGGCAATGCTCATCAAGATATTGTTTTGCAAGTGTCATTTTCTGGCATGTTTGATCTGTCATTTCACTGCGAGTTAATGCTGTCATAATCGTAACCTCATTCGTTAAATCGTTTTTGTTGGTTGTTGAATTCAGTGTATGTGAATATTTTTTATAATTTCACAAAAAGAATTTCACAGTGTAAATTTTACAAAATCTGCTATTTTTACTGTGTGAATAAAATATAAGCAGGGGACGGCAGTGAAAAAGACATCAACATTAATGCGGAAATCTCACTTTTTAGGGACCAAAATACGTAATTTAAGGAAGCGTAACCATCTGACATTAGAAGATTTATCTAGTCGATGTGTGAGAGTCGATGCTTATTCTGCGCCCTCTGTTTCTTACCTTTCTATGATAGAGCGCGGCAAGCGCACGCCGAGTCAAGAAATGCTTGAAAATCTCGCCCAAGTATTTCAAAAGCCCGTTGAGTGGTTTTTAGACAGTGAGCCTGAAAAAGACACCATTACCCCAGATAAAGGTAGAAGTGGCGGGATCACAGGTATGGCACTTGAACCCAACTTTCTGTTTAGTAATGATATTTTACAAATTGCTATTCCCGAAATGCTGTCTCAAACGGGAATAAGTGGCCGTCAATTTGCACACTTATTAATTCGTGCTCACCAAGAGCATCATCAAAATCATTTTCCTGATTTAGAGCGTGCAGCAGAAGAAGTAGGCAATAAAAACTTATATCTAACCTCCAATGATTTAATCCGTATCGCTCAAGAAAAAGGCTTACAAATTAAATGGTTTAATGAAAAAGATAAGCATAACGAAGTAAAACAAGTTAATAAGTCACGATTAGTCAGTTCTTTTTTAAGAGCGCCAAATATTGTGTTTTTAAATGAGAAATTAAAGACGAAAGAAAGCCGATTGAAATATGATTTAGCGGTGCATATTGGGCATGCAGTGCTACACAATCAAGACGGTGTAAAGTGTACTTTATCGATTGGTGGGGCTGAGCAAAAAGAAACAGAATTACACACCACACCCAATGCGCAAGATATTCTTCAAGCTTGGCAAGACTTTGAAGCCAGCTTTTTTGCTGGCGCATTACTGTGTCCTAAAGCGCCGTTTAGGCAATTACTCGACAGCTATGGATACGATATCTCAGTACATAAACAACTCGATATTTCGGTGTCTGTGGCGATGCGTCGTATGACTGTGGTGTCACCCTACCCACATTGGCATTACTTTGATGCGTATAAACCGGGTAAGTTGAAAGCGGTATATCGGGGCAATGGTATTCCTCTGCCTTGGGGTAACATGCGTCAGGTTGAAGATCCCTGTCAGCACTGGGCGGTATTTAGAAAGTTTGGAGAAATGTCGCGAGAAAGCAGTGCCCAGCTTTCAATTTTAAGCGTTGATGGTAAGACGCGTTTGTATTGTTGCGAATCTGTATTAGTTGAGGATTTAGCTGGTGCAAAACATGTTCTGTGTATGGGTATTGATTTGAACCCTGCCATTGATGCGCAAGGCACTGATGCGCAAGCTGTCGTTGAGAACCTACAAGCACTTTGTATTAAACATGGCGGCTCAACGGTTGTGCCGCATAATATCCGTCAGCAATTGCTTAGTGTGGCGCGTATTCTAAATATTAACTGGATAGAGCGGGGGCTAGCGTCTGAACTTAGAGTCATTTGTATTCGAGGTAACAGCTGTCCAAGAAAGCCGGGGTGTTATGGCAAATGTAAAAATGGCAAAATGGCACAAAGTATTGAATCTATTAGGTGAACTCGATTGAAAACAGTGTTTATTACCGGAGCAAACCGTGGCATAGGCTTAGCATTGACTAAGGTATTTTTAGCTGATGATTGGCAAGTAATCGCAACGTGTCGTAATAGTGTTACTGCTACTTCGCTTAATCAGTTAAAGAACGAATTCAAACAGCTCTATGTCTATGAACTAGATATTACTGATTATCAGCAAATGGCAACTTTGAGCGCGAAATTAGCAGACTCAAACATTGATGTGCTTTTGAATAACGCCGGGCTCTATGGGCCAAAAGGTTATGGCTTTGGCAATTGCGATGTAGATGCTTGGCGTGACGTATTTGAAGCCAATGTGATTGCGCCAACTAAACTGGCAGAAGCCTTTATATCTCAAGTCTTAAATAGTGAACTTAAAATAATCGCAGCTTTATCATCGCGAGTTGGAAGCCATACTGAAAATACCAAAGGCGGCGGATACATTTACCGAAGTTCGAAAGCGGCTTTAAATTCAGTAGTGAAAAGCCTATCAAACGATTTGTTACCACAAGGGGTTAAAACGGTTGCGCTACACCCTGGTTGGGTTCAAACAGAAATGGGCGGACCTAATGCACTGATAAATGCTGAAGAGTCGGCGCTGGGGTTAAAGCAAGTTATTGAGTCTTTAACTGAAGAGCAAAGTGGTGGCTTTTACAGCTATAAAGGTGAGCAAATACCTTGGTAGGTGAAACGTTTAGTTGCGCGGTTAGGGGCCGCGCAATGTTTCGCAACTAAACTTTAAAAAAGTAAAGCCATTTCAGCAGCTTGGCACTGACAACTGTTTTCACAAACTGTACAAACATAACCTTGCGTATCACATAACTCGGTCCAGCGATTATCATGAAGCTTGATAAGCTCTCCACCTGCTTTTGTGAAATATTTCACCGCGCCATTACCTGGGCTTTGTTTCCATAAATGCGCAACACCTGCCAAAGCACCTTGCTGTCTTAAAGCAACAATAGAAGCATGAAGTAATTTGGGGCCTATGCCTTGGCCTTGGGCTTTTTCAGAAACGGCGATGCATTTGAAATATGCCATCTGTGAGGGGAGTACAGGCCAGAGTTTTGGGCTACACCACTTATCAATGTCCCATTGATCTGCGGCATAACTTAGCCTAAACCCGACGAGCTCGTTTTTATCATTTATTGCAACGAAGCTGGCATTAATATCATGCTTGATACCTTGTTGATGCATTTTAGTTAGGCTCTGCTCGTCCATATAGTTATCACCATGAACGATATTAGCCAGTGAGATCACATCTTGAAAATGCGCGTGTGTGAGAGGAAGATACTGCACGTATATCACCGATTTATTATTCTTCTGATTTTAAAGATAATGAAATAAATGTGACTCTACAAGTAAATAGTTGGGTACAACCCTTTAATTTGAAATAAAAAAGGGAGTACCAAAGGCACTCCCAATTGCAGCGTAAAACTTTTGCTATCTAATTTAAAATAGTTTGAATTGTACTTTTGCCATCATCATCTTGAAATCTAAGTACAAAATCATGCTTACCATCATTATTGATATCGACCAGCTTAATGTCATTGCCATCTTCTGGTAGTTTGTGTTTGATCTTGCCGCGCTTTTTGTTTAGTACAGTTTCGGCATTGCCATAGTAAACACTGAGCGTTTTGCTGCCGGTTTTGAATACCGCATCTTGCTTGCCATCGCCGTTGATATCACCGGCATAGTAAGTTAATGCCATTTCATCACTGCTCATGCCAATTTCCATTTCAACTTCTTTTTCAGAGTCTGGCTCTTCAGAAAAAGTGCCGTCAGGCTTTTGCGCATAAAAACTGATCTCTACATCAACATCAGTGCTACCGCCGCCCAGTGCCATTGAAGCGATGGTGCCTAGGCCAAAGTCGACATGAAACTTTTGTAATTCACTTTTACCATCGCCGTTAAAATCATTATCGAACTCAAAACGGCTGGTGCCAGAAGCCTTAGGCAAAGTTAACGGCGTTGCTGAAAATTGACCATCTTTTTGTCCGTAGAATACCTGAAAGGTGAGTTCAACATCGAGCGAGTCCATGCCTTCAACAATTGGTGCATAACGCGTGACAAGGTCGAGTTTACCGTCATTGTTGATATCGAGTAATTTCGCAATGCGGCGATTCGCTTCAACGTCATCAAGTTTGCCCGTCTCAACAGGGAGTTTTAATGGTTTAAGCGCGTTTTCATAGCCTGTTTTATTGGCATAAAGTACATCGATTTTTTCTCTATCATGAAACACTAAATCATTAAACCCGTCTTGGTTTATGTCGAATACTTTAGGCACCATGGTTAGGTCAATGTCTAGTCGCAATTTACCACTGCTAAAATTACCCGAAAATTTAGGCTCAGTGCTGAATGTATGCTTAGTAAAGCTGCTGTCAGGGTTTTGAATGTAAATCTCTGAGTGAGTTAAGTCAGGCAGAACAATGTCACTCAGACCATCATTATTAATGTCACTGATAAAATTGATTTTCTCGAACTCGTCGAATTCAAGTTTAGAAAGCAGCGCATTGGTTGCGAGCACCTTTTTAGCGCCGTGTTTATCGACAGAAAAAATGCCTTCTTTATTCATCACAAAAGCAGTGATTTTAGATGAGCCCGCAAGCTTGCCGTAATCAAAACCAAAAGTATCTTTAGGCAGTTCGAGCTTAGTAAATTCCATGTTTTCAAGATTAAGTTCGGCTAAATTCGCGTCTTCATCATGATAGGCAAACATTATTGGGCTTTTAGTTTCAATCAGGCTGCGATTGGTTTTTATTGGAATGTCTTTTGCTGCCATCGCTGAATAGGATGCGTCTAGAGCTGCAATCAATATAAGCGTGTGTTTCATTTTAAATTCCTTTCCTCGAACTTGGTGTGGTTCTATCTTAGGTTTAATTGCAGAGCAAACAAGTTCGAATTTGTAATGAACTGTTGCAAATGTAATGAGCACCCTAGATGTTTTATGTGGATAGTGCTCGTCGCTTATCTGAAAATCAGCTACAATCCGCGTCGTTATTGAATTTAGGAGTTAGGCGAGTGTTAAACGATAGCCAATGTGTTGAAGCCATTATTAGCTGTATTAAACAAGTTTTTGAAACAGAGCAGTACGCTGATAAAGCAATAGAAGCTGGCCTTGCCAACCAAGCTTTTTGGAATCAAGCAACCAAAGCTTATTATGTGCAGCATTGCTATGAGCTGATCCGTTATCATCGTCAGCTCAATACGGCACTTGATATTGACACTTCAGATGAGAATTGGCCGTGGCTACACTTTGAGGCCTATCAGCTTTTAAACGGCGTAGAGTTACCAAATTGGTCTGAGTTTGCAGGTTTAGATGTTGAGACATTAAAAGCAAACCTTACTGAGGCCTCTCCAGCAGAGCAACAAAGCTATCCTGATTGGCTTTGGCAGCGCGCTGAGCAAGAGCTTGGTGATGATTGGGTTAATATCGCACAGGCACTGAACGTACCTGCGAAACCTTACTTACGTGTAAACACTTTGAAGACCGACGCTGAAACGTTACAAACGTCTTTGAAAAAGAGCCAATCAATCACCAAAGTGCTTGAGCAAGACAACTGTTTAGAGGTTGAAGAATACGGCTATTTATTTAAATCTGATGCATTCAGCAAAGGCTGGTTTGAAATGCAAGATGCCGGCTCACAGCAGATCGCACCATTACTCGATGTAAAACCGGGCCAGCGCGTTGTTGATGCGTGTGCAGGCGCGGGTGGCAAGAGTTTACACCTTGCTAATCTAATGCAAAATAAAGGCTACATCTTATCGATGGACATTCACCAGCATAAGCTAGATGCACTTAAAAAACGTGCTAAGCGTGCTGGGGTGCACATGCTAGAAACGCGTTTAATCAAAAACAGTAAAACGATTAAGCGCTTAAAAGAAAAGTTTGATCGCGTGTTACTAGACGTACCATGTTCTGGCACGGGAGTTTTGCGCCGTAACCCAGATGCAAAATGGCATTTGCAACCTGGAAATATTGATAGTCTGATCAGCTTGCAAGCTGAAATTCTGCAGCGTTACAGCCAGATGTGTAAAACCGGCGGCAAGCTTGTGTATGCGACGTGCTCTATTTTCCCAAGTGAAAACCAACAGCAAGTGCAGGCATTCCTTGAAAACAATCCAAACTTTGAATTACTGGAAGAGTTAAACCTACAACCGGGCATTAACTCTGAGTATGACGGTTTCTATGCCGCCGTATTAACTAAGAAAGAAGTTTAAAAACTTATCTAACCTGAGTTTAGGTTATCTATATAGAGCCGCGATTAAGCGGCTTTTTTTTGTGTTTAATAAAATAATAAATAATTAAGGCAAATATTATGTCAGAACATGTTCGAGTGGGTGTCGCAGTTGTTATTATTCGTGATGGCAAAATTCTACTCGGTGAACGTATTGGTGCTCATGGCGCGAATACGTGGGCCACACCAGGTGGTCATCTAGAAATGGGTGAAGAAATAGAGGCTTGTGCAATCAGAGAGACGCTAGAAGAGACTGGTTTGAATGTTTCTGATGTAAGTCAGTTAGGTTTTTCTAACGATGTTTTTAATCCGTTAAATAAACATTATGTGACTTTGTACGTGGTGGCAAATGGTGTAGAAGGCGAGCCTAAAATTATGGAGCCAAATAAATGTTTAGGTTGGCAATGGTTTGGGCTAGATGAATTACCAAAGCCATTATTCTTGTCGTTAGAGAACTTTTTAATACAAGGCAAACTGCAGACGTTAATTGATAAGAAATAATCTAAGGAAGGTAACAGAGGAGTAGGGTTTTCATTTAAAGAATAGGTTGCTCCAGAAACGATAAAAGGGCCATAAAGGCCCTTTGGTGAAGTATCGTTCAAGTTAGTGTGGTTACTTTAACCCCTTAAAGCAACCAACCAATTGTTTTGCAAATTTTAGGGAAATCTCGTTAAGTTTCTAAGCTAGCGAGAGGAAAAACCCTGCAATTGCGGCGCTCATTAGGTTAGCCATTGACCCTGCTAAAACCGCCCTGAGCCCTAAGCGTGCGATGTCCTTTCTTCGACTCGGCGCCATACCGCCAAGTCCGCCTAGTAAGATTGCAATCGATGAAAGGTTAGCAAATCCACATAACGCAAATGTGACAATTGCTTGTGTATGTGCACTTAACCCTTCTCGATAATTCATAAAGTCTAGATAAGCAACGAACTCGTTAACTACTAGCTTTTGTCCGATAAAACTACCGGCCGTTACAGCTTCGCTCCAAGGTACACCAAGTAACCATGCAACAGGTGCGAATACGTAACCTAAAATCTCTTGTAATGTTAGGGTCGGATGGTCAAACCAAGCACCGATTCCGCCTAACAAACCATTTAATAATGCAATTAAAGCTACGAAAGCAAGTAACATCGCACCTACGTTGAGTGCTAAATGCATACCGCTTGACGCACCAGATGCAGCTGCATCGATCACATTTACTGGTTTCTCTTCATCAGACATTACATCTGATAAATTCTGTTTAGGTGTTTCTGTCTCTGGCACGATCATTTTTGCCATTAAGAAACCACCTGGTGCGGCCATAAAGCTGGCAGCAATTAAATATTTAAGCTCTACACCAATTGCAACGTAACCTGCCATAACAGAACCTGCTACGGTTGCAAGGCCACCTACCATCACAGCAAATAACTCTGACTTGGTCATGCTTGGAATAAACGGCTTTACAATTAACGGTGCTTCCGTTTGTCCCACAAAGATATTAGCTGTTGCAGAAAGCGACTCCGGACGAGACGTTTTAAGCAATTTTTGTAAACCACCACCTAAAATCTTAATAACCCATGTCATTATGCCTAGGTGATAAAGTACAGCGACTAGCGCAGAGAAAAATACGATGACCGGTAATACTTGGATTGCAAAAATAAAACCAATATTACTGTCACTTTTTGCAAGAGAGCCGAATAAAAACTCGATACCGTCTCCTGCATAACCAATTACTGCTGATACTTTGCTTGATAATTGGTCAAGTATGTTTCTACCAGCTTCTACAAATAGTACAAAACCACCGATAAGAAGCTGTAGTGCAAACGCCACCCCAACAGTGCGCAAATTAATAGCTTTGCGATCCGTTGACGCTGCAAATGCAATACCCAGTAGGGCCATCATGCCCACTAGGCTCATTATTGTTGTCATGGTAAATTCCCGTTTTTATTCTTGTAGCAAATATTTTATCTTGCTTTTAATTATATCAATCGCCACGCGATTCATGCCACCGCGTGTAACCACTAAATCAGCAGAATGTTTAGATGGTTCTATAAATTGATAGAACATGGGTCTTACCGTTGCTTGATACTGCTCCACAACAGATTGTAGTGTTCGGCCTCGCTGCTCGATGTCACGCTGCGTACGACGCAGTAAACAAATATCAAGAGGCGTATCAATAAATACTTTTATATCAAACTCTTTACATAACTCAGGGTCGCTGAGTAATAAAATGCCTTCAACAATTAATATTTTTGCAGGGTTAACCTGACGAGTTTCCTTACTACGAGTATGTTGCGCATAATCGTAACTTGGTACTTCTACAGACTGACCAGATCTTAATTGCTCTAAATGCGATTTAAGAAGCTCATGTTCAAATGCATCCGGATGGTCATAGTTTGTTTGTGTTCTATGCTCAAACGGTAAATGCGATTGATCTTTGTAATAGGCATCTTCTTCGATGATGGCAATAGAACCATCTTCTAGCTCATTTACAAGCTCGTTATAAATAGTTTGCGTAAAAAGAGATTTGCCAGATGCAGATGCACCAGCAATAGCTATAATTGTTCGTGTCACTAAAGTTCACACCCAACTGTTGATTCACTCGGAAGATCACAATAGCAAAAAAGACACGAATAATCTCTTTTGCTTCGCTTAGGGAGCAAATTTAGCGATTTTGATATTTCTGCGACAGGACTTATGTCCGCTTGCTAAAAACAGGACTTTTATGACATTTTCGTGACAATTGGCGTCTAGTTTTAAAAGCGGACTTATGTCCTGTACGCTATTGTTAACCAACTATTAAAGTATTCAACACTGATTCGGAGGTAACAATTGACTCTCCAAATTAGCTATAAGTTAAGAGGTAAATTATGGCAAGAGCAATTATCCTGATGGCAGACAGCTTAGGCGTAGGTGCCGCTCCAGATGCAGAACAATTTGGAGACTTAGGAGCAAATACCCTTGCGCACCTTTTAGCTGCATATAAAGAAGACAAAGGAGAAGCACTTCCTTTACCTAACTTAACTAAACTTGGTTTAGTTGATGCTTGTGAAGCAGCGGGTAAAGAAGCGTGTGAAGTGGCAGAGCGCTCAGCGCCAAAGGCGGCGTGGGGTTATGCAAAAGAGCTTTCAAGTGGTAAAGATACGCCATCTGGTCATTGGGAAATGGCAGGTGTACCTGTGCTGTTTGATTGGGGCTATTTTCCTAATACACAGCCTTGCTTCCCTGAAGAATTTGTTACTGAATTGTGCAAACGCGCTGAAATTCCAGGAATTTTAGGCAACTGTTACGGTTCAGGTACCGTTATTTTAGAACAACTGGGTGAAGAGCATGTAAAAACGGGCATGCCAATTTGTTATACCTCAGTTGATAGTGTGTTCCAAATAGCCGCACACGAGCAATCATTCGGCCTTGACAAGCTTTATCAAGTATGTGAAATCGCACGGGCACTGCTTGATGATATGAATATAGGGCGAGTGATTGCGCGGCCATTTATAGGCACTTCGAGTGCCGACTTTATGCGAACAGGTAATCGTAGAGATTACTCTGTGCTACCTCCTGCACCAACATTATTAGACAAGTTGGCGCGAGATGGTGGTGAAGTGATCAGCATAGGTAAAATTTCTGATATTTATGCCCACCAAGGCATTACTCAGAAGCATAAAGCGCCAGGCTTGATGAATTTACTGGAGAAAACCTCTGAAATCATCGGCAGCGCCCCTGATCACAGCTTGATTTTCACAAATCTTGTGGATTTTGACGAAAAATTTGGTCACAGACGTAATGCCGTAGGGTACGCCGAGGCGCTAAAGCAATTCGATGATTACCTACCAACGATACTTAATAAATTACAAAAAGATGATTTATTAATTATTACTGCAGATCACGGCTGCGATCCAACAGCACCAGGTACAGATCATACACGTGAATATGTACCGGTACTGGCTTATACACCGGGGATTGACAATATCGCACTCGGCGAACGACAAAGTTTTGCTGACATAGGTCAAACCCTTGCCCAGTGGTTTAATTTATCAACACTTGACTACGGCGACAGCTTTGCTGACGACCTGATCAAGGCGTAAGAAGGAAAAGAGAATGAGTACTCCTCATATCAATGCGAACAATGGTGATTTTGCTGAAACGGTACTAATGCCCGGTGACCCTTTACGCGCAAAATATATTGCAGAAAACTTCCTTGAAGACGCTCGCCAGGTTACAGGTGTTCGTAATATGTTTGGCTTTACCGGCACTTATAATGGTAAACCAGTAAGCATCATGGGCTCTGGTATGGGCATTCCTTCAATGTCTATTTATGCGCGTGAGCTAATTGTTAGTTATGGCGTAAAAAATCTGATCCGTATTGGTACTTGTGGCGGCATTAGCCAAGACATCAAAATCCGTGATGTTATCTTCGCACAAGGTGCAAGTACAGATTCAAATGTAAACCGTGCACGTGTACGTGGTTATGACTTCGCAGCAATTGCTGATTTCGGTTTACTTGAAAACGGCGTTAACGCAGCACGTAAACTAGGTATTGAAGCGAAAGTAGGTAATGTATTCACGACTGATACTTTCTATCAAGCTGATGGTTCTTTCTATGAAGAGCTAGACAAACTAGGTGTATTAGCGGTCGATATGGAAACAGCGGGTATGTATGGCGTTGCAGCTGAATATGGTGCTAAAGCAATGGCATTATTTACAGTAAGTGACCATGTGATCACTGGCGAAGCAACACCAGCTGAAGAAAGACAAAGTACATTTAACGAAATGGTTAAGATTGCCTTAGAGTCAATCTAACGATTTCACAAAGAGTTTTAAGTTGTTATTTGCTCGTTGGGTTTTGAGCAAAAAAGTTCCTTGGTAACGTAATCGCTGATTTTTGGAGACACGCCCAAAATGAAAGCGAATCACACCCCAAAAGGCCGCACTGAATAGTGTGGCTTTTTTTTGCCTAAAATTAGTGAACTGCTGAGATTTTTGACATATCGGTGCTATCTGCCACAGTTATAGAGTGTGAAATAAACAGAGCTTTTATATGTCTCAATGGGTTAGTGGAAAAATCACGGAAGTAAATTGGTGGACACCAACACTTTTTAGCATCAAAGTTGCTGCAGATGTGGCCCCTTTTCAAGCAGGCCAGTTTACCAAGTTAGCGATGACAATTGGTGATAAGAGAATTGCTCGAGCTTACTCTTACGTTAATGCCCCTAAAGATCCTGTTCTTGAATTTTACTTGACAGAGGTTGAAGGCGGCAAGTTGACATCAGGTCTTGCTGAACTAGAAGTGGGTAGCAGCATTGATGTTGAGGCAAAAGCAAACGGTTTTTTAACTATTGAAGAGTCACCTAAGCGTAAGACTCTTTGGATGATAGCGTCAGGCACAGGCATTGGGCCTTTTCTATCTATTTTGGCTGATGGCAAGGTTTGGGATAAATATCAACAAGTCGTGCTTATTCATAGTGTCAGGTTTAATACAGATTTGACCTATCAAGACTTTATACATGCCCATCAGAAGCTGTTTAAGCAATTTACTTACTTACCCCTAGTGACGCGTGAAATGCCAGAGAAGGGCTTACGAGGCAGAGTTACAGACTTAATTCAAAACAATGAAATAGCAACGTTTTTCAAACAAAAAAGTTTACCCGAAGATGCTCATTTTATGATATGTGGAAATCCAGACATGGTAAAAGACTTGGCGCAACTTCTTCAAACGCTCGGTTATAAAAGGCACCGACGTTCTGAGCCTGGTCATATATCAGTCGAACAATACTGGTAAGCTATGAAAAAAGGGTGAGATTTGCTAAGGTGCTCGGGTTTACGCTGTGTTTTTATTAGGTACTTATGAGAGTTTTTAGTTTAATCGTTTTTTTATTTATTGCTTTTCAATTACAAGCTAACCCTGCATTTGAGGATCAAGCTTCGGCTTTAAGCGATATAAAAACAGAAGAAGAATTAGCGGCTGAAAAAGTAATCGATCAGTTAATTGTTGCCTATAATCAACAAAACATTAAATCATTCTTGGCTTTATATGCTGATGATGTAGAGTTCTACATGTACCCACAAAAACTCATGTTTACGGGTAAAGAAGATTTAATCAAACGTTATGGTTTGATGTTTAAAAAGATGAAATGTTTAAATGCTAAATCACTGAAGAGAATTGTGCATGGCAGTATTGTGATTGATCATGAAAGTTCAGAAATCTGCACCCAACAAGCTGGTGTAGTTGATAAGCGTTCTGAGTTTGTAACTAGCTACCAGATTGAAAAAGGAAAAATCAAGAAGGTGGTCTTTTTTAGGTAAGAAAAATGAGCAAAGACATGAGGATCCAACTTCTTTACCGTGTTGAACCCGGTTGTTTGGGTCCTGATGGTATTGACTACATCGAAGAGTTTTGTCATTTCGCGGCTAAGAAAATACCGCCTCCTAACTATGCTATATTCTCTTTTGTTCCTAGGTACGACAAGTTACTTGATGAAAAAGAGTACTCTTTAATGAATCGCAAACTGACTCAGGGACAAATTGATAGTTATTTTCAAAAAATTGAAAAGCCGCTAGATGAGTTTGAGTCGCAAGTCGATGAACTTATTGCTTTTGCTGTGGATGCTTTTTTTGACAGGTAATCGACTTTTTAGTGTTAAGATAGTTCAGCTATTTAATACCTTGGGGATTCAATGAGACTACTAATTAGTTTGGCATTATTCTTACATCTAAAGGTATTTGCTACAAATAGTCTTCAGGTGGTCACAGAAGAATGGTTACCTTATAACTATACTAATGCTGAAGGTAAGTTAGTCGGTCGTTCAACTGACAAAGTTCGTTCAATTTTAGACGACGCTGGTGTAAATTATAAAATCACGAGCTATCCTTGGCTACGTTCTATGCATTTGGCTAAAACTCAGGCCAATACAATGATCTATTCTATTTATCCTTCCCCTGAACGTCAGAATCAATTTCAATGGGTGTGTCCTTTGATGGAACCAGTAAAAGAATATTTATTTGCTTTGAATGCTAGAAATGATATTCAGCTGAAGACCCTTGAAGATGCTAAACAGTATTTGATTTCAATTGTACGAGGTAGTGTAAGTGAGGGGTATATGACTGATGCAGGCTTCAAGCCTGGTATTAATCTTGACCTCACTTCGGATCCCAGCTCTTCACCAAGAAAGCTAATCGCAGGAAGAGTCGACCTCATTTTACACACCGAATATACTGCCTCGGAAAGAATGAAAGAACTGGGTTATGACTATTCTATGCTTAGAAAAGTGATTGAGGTAAAAGAAATAGACAATCGCCGAGCTTGTATGGCATTTAGTCTTAAAACAGACAAAGCTCTTGTAAAGCGAGTGCAAGACGCGCTTGATAAATACAATAAACTCCATGGTGAGAGTTGAAAACAGTGATATTGCCCATATTTATAATCTTATGAATTAATTCCGAGTGATAAATTATGAATCCAATTATTGCCATTCTTAAAGAACACAATATTGCTGATGAGCAGATTAACCAGCTATTTGAAGCGCTAACAGAAAACCCACTGATGGCGATGGGGATTGTGCAACAACTAGGTATTCCCCAAGAAAAACTTCAGCAGTTAATGGGCCTGGTCATGCAAAACCTAGGTTTGATTAAAGAGGCTGTAGAAGAGTTAGGCTTAGACTTTGCAAAAGTAGAAGCTGCGAAAGAAAAGCTGTCTAACCAGCAATAAAGCTTTTAAAAGCGGGACTCGTCCCGCTTAAATTAGATGCTCACCTTATACAAGTTCAGCTCTCTTTCTGAGTTTAGTATGTTTTCAATTTGTTCCTTATTTTCCTCTTGTGCTTCAATGTACATAGCAAGTGAGTCCTCTTTATCTTTGAGCATATCTTGGCACGATACATAATGAGAAACTTGTTCGATACCAATTAATCCGCAAACCCAGATACTAAACAGCACAACAACTATTCCCCCAATTACAAATAAGCCTGTATACAAGTTAGTCACAGAAGCAGCAATAAATACCGATATGACAACTAGTAAGGCAAATAATGATTCAGCTTTAATGAGGTGAGCGACCTTGTTCGTTAGCCAACTGTGCCAAGGATGTGGTTCGTGGTTACACAGGTGAGTGATGTCCTCAACGTAGGCAAGTCCTTTTACTTTATCTTCAATGTTTCTGAAGGTTTTGTAGTTTTGACTGGTAATTAAATAGTACAGCATGGTATTGGCCTCGCGTGAGTTGGTACAAGTCATTACGCTAAAAACAGTGAAGCGATCGCTCTGATGAGGCTTTAAGTAAAGTATTATGTCAACATTAAGATCTCCCGTTCTATTATTTGTAAACAATGCAGTACAAAAAATGCTCAGTTGGAAGGCGTTGCGTGACTTAAGCCACGCAACTTGATGTTAGCAAAATTGCTGAATGAGTTTGGTTTGCTGCTCGATTTGACTTAATAACTCTTGGCTTAAGTTATGAGAATGCTGACCATGCTGCCCACCTAAGTCGGCCAGTTCACTGACGCTCTCAACATTGAGGTTGATTTGTTTAATGACCACGGATTGCTGTTCTATTGCGGCTGCAACCGAACGGTTAAGATCAGCCAGTTCGGTAACATGGGACTGAATGGTCGATAGGCTTTCACCATTCTTACTTGCAAGCTCCACACTGGTGTTAGACAAAAGGTTTCCTTGGTCCATCGAGCTGACGGCACTTTGCGATACATGGTTCAGCTCTTGGACTAGCTGGGTTATCTCTTCTGTTGATGCTTGAGTCTTTTGAGCCAATGCTCTTACTTCATCCGCGACAACAGAAAAGCCTCTACCATGATCGCCGGCCCTTGCTGCTTCAATCGCGGCATTTAATGCCAGCAAGTTAGTTTGCTCAGCAATTGAATTGATGACATTCAAAATGCCATGGATTTTCTCATTCCCAGCAACCAATCTAGATACGGCTTGGTTAACTTCAGCTAAATGCTCATCTAAATGATGTATGGCATCGATGACTTTATCAACCGAGGATTTACCATCTTGAGTGTGTTGCTCTGAAGCCATTGCAGCGCGAGAGGCTCGTTCTACATTCGTATTCAGCTCTTCGATGGTGACGGTGAAGTCTTGCATGCATTGCACCATTTGCTGAACTTCATTATTTTGTTTTTTTAATAGTTCAGAGACCTGTTGCCCACTTTGGGTATTTTTTTGTGCATTAATATTAACCCGAATTGATTCGTCATTGACCCGCCCAACAACTGCTCTAACTTTGGCTTGTTGCATTTTTATCGCTAAAGATAATGAACCAACGGCATCGTTATGCCCTGAATACAAGAATGACATAAGTGGGTTATCATAGGCTTCTTTGGCCTCTTTGAGGGTATAAAGATAACGCTTACGCCATCTCAATTGCATATATGAAGTTAACATAAGCAAAATAGCGAGCGCTAAAATGGCAGATGAAAAGGTGAAGGCCAATGTCATAAAAGCAATAGCGCTTGATGCAACCAAACCATAGCTTATCCATTTGGTGCTATCGTAATAACGGTTTGCAACTTGCCCGGCTTGTATTTTTTTGTATGCGCGTTCAGCACGCTCTTTAACTTTGTTGTCTAAATGGGTTCTGACAGATTGATACTCAATGATCTTACCCTGCTCATTTTTGATGGGCGTCACAAAGGCATTTACCCAATAAAATCGGCCATCTTTGCTTTTGTTTTTAACTGGGCCCATCCAAGAGTTACCACCTTGAATTGTGTCCCACATATTGGCAAAGGCTGCTTTGGGCATATCATTGTGGCGCACCAAGTTGTGTGGCTGACCATACATTTCTGTGGTGCTAAAACCAGAGACATCACAAAAGGCCTCATTAGCATAGGTGATCTTGCTACTTGGATCTGTGGTTGAAAGTAGAACGGTTTCTTTTGTTAGTGTAATTTCTTGAGTGTGCCGTGAACTCATACTGGCATTCCATCCTGTTAATGCAAGACGGGCAATATAGTCAAATAAGGTTGATTTATAAACAAAATAACCTTGATAACTGACTTAATTTAGAGCTGATTTGATGAAGATCAGAAGGAGTTAATAAATTTTGGAAGTGTTTATCTTTGAGGTATGAATTTTGTTCAAATCAAAGGCTTTCAATACGCGAAATGAGTTACGAAGCATAATGATTTATGTAAGTGACGAATGACAAAGTAGTGGAAGCCTTTGGTTGAACTCTTCGAGCAGCGCGAGTTGAATATTTATTCGGCGTTATCGGCTGACTTACATAGAATAACTATGCTACGCAGCCTTTGCCTTGCCTAAACATCCAACTCACAGCTGCAAAAACACACAGCAAAGGTCAACACGCCCAATAAAACTCCCTTATTATTGTGTTAAATCAATTAAATTGTTTTAGTTTTGTGCAGTTTCAGTTGCTTGCATTCGTTCCGTTAGTTTAGCTTTTATATCTGGCCATTGATCGTCAGTGATACTGAAAATAGCAGTATTTCTAAAATTACCGTCAGGTAGTTTTCGTTGTTTGTATGCTAACCCTTCAAACCTGGCACCAAGACGTGTAATTGCATTTCGTGAGACCTTATTATTTTCATGTGTACATAAGGTGACTCTCACTAAGTTTAAATCCTCAAAGGCATGGCTGAGTAGTAGATACTTTGCATGGGTATTCACATAGGATTTTTGTGCTGACTTAGCAATGAATGTATGACCTATTTCAGCACTTTGATTGTGTGGATCAAGTCGAAATAACCGAGTTGTGCCAACAACAGTACCGTAGGCTTTATCTATGATTGCCATGACTATTTGCTCATTCTGGTCAAACTGTGCGGTGTGTTTAAACCACAAAGTTAACTTTTCTTTGCTCTCACAATAATTGTTAAACACCCATCGCCAAATATCTGGGTGGCTGCCTGCTTTAAAGAGGGCATCTAGATGATTTTCAGTTAATGGGGTGAGCTTAACTTTCTCGGTCTCTAATGAAATAGGTTTTAGCATCTTCGTAATTCCTTACAGTCGTTATGTTCTTTAAGAACAAGTTAACTGTTTTTAGGTCTAACTAATACAACCAGAATGAAACTAGCAATTAGACCAGTGTTAATGATTTTTTATTATTGAGTTAATAGATAAATTACGATTTAATGACACTGCGTTGAAAAGATTAAGGATTGATATGACCCGCCTACTAATATTGTGTTTTTGTTTTCTTTGGCACAGTGCCAGCGCAACCGAAATAGACAACTCAACGATAACCATCGCTATACAAGATGATATAAAACAGCTGTATTTTGAATTTTTAGACAATAGAAACATTTTAGATATAACCGATTACAGCAGCCTGAAGGCTTCTCGCGATGTTGTTGAGCATGTGCTACTTGTTAAAGCAATTCGTCTTGGTGGGTTTCAATTACCAATTAACTACATTCAAGTTGATCACCCGCCACGCAGAATTAAATTGATGAAGCAAGGGGCAATACATCTAAGTGCAACGCCTCTTTGGTTAAACGAGATTAAACAATTCGAACATAAGTTGCATATTAGCAGCGCCGTGTTAGAAGCGGGTCGTGCAGAGGCTGGGCTATATACACATAGCGAAAATATTGATGTATTGTCAGTGAAGCAGCCTGCTGAATTAGTTAAGTTAATCGCAGTTTCAAATCAAAATTGGCAGCATGACTGGCAAATACTTAAGCAATTAAATTTTAATGGCATGTATCACACTGGTAAGTACACGACTATGTTGGATATGCTCTATAAAGGGCGTGCCGATGTAATGCTTGGACCATTTAATAACAGCGATGATTTGAGCTTTAAACATAATGGCCAGACATACTTACCGATTCAAAACTTAAAAGTCATCATGCCTGATAGTCGTCACTTTCCAGTAGCGCGCTTCACTGCACAAAGTCAGCCTCTGATCAAAGCGCTTGAAAAAGGGCTATTAATTTTAAAAGAAACGGGTGAAATTGAAAAAGCTTATCGCCAGTCTGGGTACGTAAATGAAAAAGTAATTAGCTGGCAAGTTATTAATGTCCCTGCAAAATTATAGCTAATTCGAGAGAATGCAGTGAGAGTCGAGTTAAATATGTTCGTCACCATGAAAACACAATTTTGTGAAACTACAGTATCATGCAGCCATTAGAGATTGCTTTTAGTGATGGCAAAGCAAAATACTTGCAAATTATCGATGTATACCGCGATGCAATTCAGTCAGGTTCATTGTTACCTGGCACAGCGCTTCCGTCTGCCAGAGCACTTTCTTTTTATTACCAAGTAAATCGTCACACTGTGATGAACGCTTTACAAGGCTTAGTGGCTGAAGGGTGGCTGGCTTCTATGCAAAGAAGAGGCTATGTTGTAAGTGAGCATTTACCAATTGATGCCAGTGAAAAATATACTAAACAAAGAAGTGTAAAACCATTTGAGTATAATTTTTCGACGCCCTTACAACCGACAAGTGAAGTCGACCTTTCTGCTTTTGACTATATTTTTGCCGGTGGCTTGCCTGATTTATCTGCTTTTCCTAAACAGAAATTTAAACAATCTTTGAGTATGGCAGCGAGGCAATTCAACGCCCATGACATGCATTATTCAGATAGTGCAGGGTTACCTTCACTAAAACATCAAATTTTGCGATACCTAGGTCAAGCAAGAGCGCTTAATGCAGATGATTTACTTATCTGTAATGGCTCACAAGAAGCTTTATACTTGGTTGCAAAAGCATTTATTAATCAAGGTGACTTTGTCGCCATTGAAACCCTAGGCTACCCGCCTGCAAGACAGGCATTCGAAAGCTGTGGTGCAGCATTAGTCGATATTGCACAAGATGAGCAGGGAATATGTGTCGATGACTTAGAAACCCAGCTAAAACTGAGAAAAATTAAGCTACTGTATTTAACCCCACTTCATCAATACCCAACCACAGTAACATTGCCTATAGCTAGGCGCCTAGAAATTTATCAGTTGTGTTATCAATATGGTGTGCTGATCATTGAAGACGATTACGATCATGAATTTCACTATCAGTGTCGGCCTCTTCAACCAATGGCGGCAGATGACCCCGCGGGTATTGTGATTTATATATCGACCTTTTCAAAAATAATGTGTGCGGGAGCGAGGCTCGGCTATTTGCATGCAGCCAAGCCTGTTTTAGCGCACTTAAAAGGGTTAAAAAAGCTCATTAATCATAAGAATGATGTCTTTACTCAACTGGCGGTCGCGCACTGGATGGAGACAGGAGAGTTTGAACGTCATTTAAAGCGCATGACTAAATCATACAAAGCGCGTTGGCAGGCAATGAATAGTACCCTAAATGCTTTAAAAGCGCGGGGCTTAAACCTCTCATTTACCAAGCCTGATGGCGGTATGGCATATTGGCTAAACTGCTATCAAGATGTGGTTGCGTTAAAATTAAGCGCCAGAGAAAAAGGCATTTATTTTCAATCGGAAGAAGAGTTTTATCACCCTAATTCAGTCCGTTCTTTAAAACCAAATAATGACGAGATAACTTATATTCGCTTAGGGTTTGCCTCACAAACAGTTGAGCAAGCAGAAGCCGGTATATACGAAATTTTTTCAGAGCAATTATAATTCACTTAGCTTTTAAGGTTATGAATTGCCAACACCGCACTTTTAATGTCTTTTAAGTCTGCTTGCATGGTTTTTTTGAGTTGTTCTGTCATGAATCGTGACATGAGCTTTCCCATAATTTTTGCAAACAAGCTTTGTGGTACTCCCGTAAAACCCATAATAAGCTCACATTGTTCTTGGGCTTCAATAATCTTCATCTCAGAATAGTAATCGCAACCATGACTTTGCGCTTTGGTCTTATAAAATGAGTTGGTTTGTGACTCAGTGATCCACATTGTCTCAGTGGCATCTTTACCAAACATGGTTCTAGTTTCTTGCCATTTTAGGCCTTTAAGCCCCTCTTTAGGTTGCTCAATAATCACTAAGCTTTTTATGGCAGAAATATGCTGGTGGGCATGACGTATATCGCTAATGATGCGCCATACTTGCTCTTTTTTTGCTGGAATAATAATGGACTGTTGAACGTTCATAAAATTCTATGCTTTATCTTTTTATAAAGCATAGATTTAGATTGTCGATTTTTCACGTTATAAGATAGTTATCTTTTAGGCGAGAATATCACTTTGCTTTAGCTGATGTTTTGTGACGGATCAGTTGGTATTCGTCACCATGCAGACGAAGTTCGTATAGTTTATCGTATTCATCTTCCTCAATGTTGACTCTATGCCCTGAAAGCAGCTTCACAAGCTGAGGTGTTGTATTGCTGTGACCGACCACTACTGCTACACCACTTAATAACTTTAACTCACCTGCAAATTGTACTAATTCTCTTGGGTTATAGCTTTCGACCTTTAGCGAAGTTGCTTTTGCCAGCGGCGCGATGGTTTGTTGAGTGCGGTTGTAATCAGTACTGAAAAGCTGTGTTGGTTTGGCTGACAGAAGTTGCTTGGCAATGTTATTGGCTCTGAGTTTTCCTTTATCCGTTAATGACGGATCACTACCACTGGATTTTTCACTGTGGCGTAATAAAAAGATTTGCTCTGGTTGTGCCATAAGTTGACTCGAAAAGAGCAACGCGATAACCGCTAATAAACTGAACTTCATTTTTATACTCCTTAATCTCAGTTTAGATACCGTTGTTATTTTCTTACATTAACAGTCTAATTTTTCATTTCAATGACTTAAGGCTATTAAGAAAGTGTCCGATGCGGACACTTTTATCGTCCGCGGACAAGCGTACAAGTGCTTAAAAATCGATAACCACTTGAAAATCATAAGTTTTAAAGTTTGGCACAGTCTTGGTATCTATTTAGACAGTATAGGCTCAGGAGCTAGACAATGATTTTAACGACCGCTTTTTTTGTATCACCCCTTTTGATGTTGTTGATGTCATTACTTATCAGCTGCACCGAGCAATTTTTGAATCAATAAGGAATGAGTATGATCAGAGATACCAGTGGCCAAGATCAAATGGTCCAACAGAAGCCAAAAAGACTAAAACCTCTGCTACTGATTACTGGTGTGCTGTCGCTTGTTACTTGGGCAGGCTACGCCATGATGAATACCGATAATGTCAGTCAGTCTGTTGATAAAGCACAGCTACAAATTGCGACAGTCATTAAAGGAGACTTGGTCAGAGATATACCGACAACAGGTAAAATAGTTGCTGCTAATGCACCAAAAGCGTACAGCCCAGAGCAAGGCTTTGTCACGTTGCAAGTGAAAGCAGGTGACAGTGTAGAGAAGGGGCAAGTGATTGCAGAGGTTGAAAGCCCAGAGCTGAACAACAGTTTAAAGCAACAAGAATCAGAGCTTGCCAGATTGCAAGGCGAACTGGCTAGAAGTGAGCTAGAAGCCAGGCGCCAAACATTGGCTCTAAATAAAACTTTAGACATGGCGCAAGTAGAACTCAGTGCCGCTGAGCGTGAAAACCGCCGAGCAAAACTCTCAATTGAGAAAAGCCTGATCAGTCAAATTGATTTAGAAAAAGCAGTCGATGATTTAGCCAAAGCTAAGCTGACCTTTAAACATGCGCAGCAAGAGGTTGAGCTTACCAAAGATACTTTGGCGTTTGAGTTACAATCATCGCAAAGCCAAGTTGCAAGGCAGCAACTTGTGGTTGATGAACTTCAAAGAAAAGTCAGCAATTTAAATGTAAAAGCCAGTGTGTCCGGCATTGTTGGTAACCTACTAGTTCAGCCCAAAGCCATGGTGACTAAAAATCAAGCCTTGCTCACTTTAGTCGATTTATCTGCTTTTGAAGCCGAGCTACAAGTACCAGAAAGCTATGCCAATGATTTAGGGATCGGCATGCAAGTAGAGCTGAAAATGGGTACTGAGTTAGTAAAAGGTACTTTGTCAGCCATTTCGCCAGAGGTGAATAACCGAGAAGTAACCACACGTGTGCGCTTTAACCAAAGTGATATTAGCAATATACGTCAAAACCAGCGTTTATCAGGGCGTATCTTATTAGAAAACCGCAGTGATGTATTAATGGTAAAGCGTGGAGCATTTATGAATGCGGGTGGTTACGTGGCTTACAAGCTAAATGGTGAACGTGCAGAACGCATCGAAATCAACACCGGTGTCACCAGTATTAACCATGTGGAAGTGTTGAGTGGACTTGCACAAGGCGATGAAATCATTATTTCAAATTACGACATATTTAAAAATGCCGATGCCGTATTGTTGCGATAAGAGCTGCTGAGATAAGTATCGTTGAAATAACAACAGGCACATTTAGGCACCATTAACAGAATATAGACCGAATTAAAAAGGAAAGAACAATGCTAAAAATGAATAATATCAGTAAGATGTATCAAACAGAAATGGTACAAACACATGCATTACGAGACTTTAATTTAAACGTTGAAGAAGGCGAGTTTATTGCGGTAACTGGCCCATCAGGCTCAGGTAAAACCACCTTTTTGAATATTGCAGGCATGTTAGAGCCTTTCACTGGCGGTGAATACTTATTGGATGGCATTGATGTTGGCAAACTGAATGACAATCAACGTGCAGACTTACGTAACAAAAAGATTGGTTTTATCTTCCAAGGCTTCAACCTTATTCCAGACTTAAACCTATATGAAAATGTAGAAGTACCATTACGTTATCGCGGGATCAAAGCGGCTGAGCGCAAGCGCAGAATAGAGCAGTGTTTGGAGCAAGTAGGGCTAGCTAGCCGTGCTAAGCATTTACCTCAGCAACTATCGGGTGGTCAGCAGCAGCGAGTTGCTATTGCTCGAGCGCTGGCTGGTGAACCACGCTTTTTATTGGCCGATGAACCAACAGGTAATCTAGATAGCTTAATGGCACGTCAAGTTATGGAGCTGCTTGAACAAATTAACCGAGATGGCGCCACCATAATCATGGTAACGCACGATGCGGAGCTTGCTCGTCGAGCACCGCGCAATATTCAGGTAGTAGACGGCCAACTTGCTGATTTTACGCTATATCAGGGTAATCCAAATATGGCAGTAGGAGCTTAATATGTTCAGTCATTATATAGATTTAAGTTGGCGGAGCTTTAAACGTACGCCATTAGTAAGCCTGTTAATGGTAATCGCCATAGGAGTTGGTATTGGCATAACCATGACCAGCTTATCGGTTTACCACATGATGTCGATGGATCCTATTCCACAAAAGAGTGACAAACTGCATGCCGTGCAGCTGCAGATTATGGACGAGAGATCAAGCTGGTGGACACCAGATGATCTACCTTATCAATTAACTTATCAAGATGCAGAAAATTTACAAAATGCTGACTTACCTTATAAACGTACAGCATTAATGAAAAGTGGTTTTTCTGTTCACTTAGACTCAGACAAACTTCAACCTTTTATGGCCGTAAGCCGTTTAGCATCAAGGCAGGCATTTGAAATGTTTAATCTTTCGTTTCAGCATGGTGCGCCTTGGAGTGCTGAACAAGAAGAAAGTGCAACCCCTGTTGCGGTGATTTCGCAAAGTATGAGTAAGAAATTATTCGGTACTGACAATAGCGTTGGTAAGAGTTTCTATTTAGACGATTTGAATGTTCAGGTGACCGGCGTTATCGCTGATTGGCAAATTAATATTAAATACTACGACCTAAATAATGGGGCGTTTAACGAGCCAGAACAGATATTTTTGCCCTTCTCTTTAATAAAAGCGTATGAGATTGACACTTGGGGCAATACCAATGGTTGGAAAAATGAGGACCTGAGAAATTTCACTAATAAGATGCAATCAGAGCATGTCTGGTTACAATTTTGGATTGAACTGGATTCAGAAGAAGATAAGAAAGCGTTTGGTGACTACCTGATGAACTACATGCAGGAACAGAAAAAGTTAGGTCGTTTTGAACGTACCAAACTGGATTATGGTCTCAAAGATGTCAATGAATGGATCACATACTTTGAAGTTGTGAATGAAGACAACAAAATCCTTGTCGCGTTGAGCTTTATGTTCTTGGCCGTCTGCTTGGCCAACATTCTGGGGTTGTTACTTGCTAAGTTCTTACGACGAGCACCTGAAGTGGGCGTAAGAAGAGCGCTAGGTGCAAGCAAAACTCAGGTTTTCTATCAGCATATTGTTGAAGTCGCCATGTTAGGTTTGATGGGTGGGTTGATTGGTATCTTGGTCGCGCAGCTAGGTTTATGGGGCATTAGGCATAGTTATGAATACTACAGTAATTTAGCAAATATGGATTTATCAATGCTATTTGCAGCACCAGTAATTGCCATAACAGCATGTATTGTTGCGGGTATGTACCCAGCATGGTTGGTTTGTAAAACCACACCATCGACATATTTAAAGAGCCAGTAAGGAGCACGAATTATGTTTGAGATTAAACCAATTTTTAATGCCTTACTTCGCTCTAAAGTGGGGGCAGTTTTATTACTGATACAAATTGCAATTACTACAGCAATTGTTAGTAATGCGGCGTTTATAATTAAAGATAGATTAGATTACTTAAATCAACCCACGGGTTATCAAGAGGAAAGCATATTTAAATTTAATGTGATGACCTTTGGTACAGATGTTGATTTAGCCCAACAAGCCGAGCTTGATGAAGCCAGCATTCGTGCATTACCCGGTGTGATCGACGCTGTAACGATTAATGCCATTCCTCTTTCTGGCGGTGGTTCGTCAACGAGTTACAGAATAAAACCAGTGCCTGAAAAAGCGAAGTCAGTCAGCGCCAGCTACTTTACCGCAGATGAACATGCTTTAAATACCTTTGGTGTAGAGTTAGTTGAAGGGCGCAATTTTACTGAATCTGAAGTGGCACACGATCTTGATAATACTCAATCGGCGAATGTTGTTCTGGCAACAAAAGCCTTAATGGATGAACTATTTCCAAACGGTGACGGGTTAGGTCAAATCATATACTCAGGTACAAAGCCTTATAAAGTCATTGGTATTGTAGGCCTGATGAAAGGCCCTTGGATGAAGAATGAAGAACGAAAAGACAAATCTGTGATTATTCCCTATGTTCGTATTGAAAAATTCAATAAGTTCTTGGTCAGAACGGAGCCTGGTAGACGTGCCGAAGTTATGCAGCAAATAGAGTCGCTTATTCATAAAAATTACAGCAAAAGGGTAGTACAAGATTTAGCTGGGCTAGATAAGAAAAAAGCAGATTATGTTGCCGAAGACAGATTAATGATGCGTATGTTAGTGATATTAATTAGTGTATTAGTTTTAGTAACTGCTTTGGGTATTTTTGGCCTTACCTTGTTCAACATCAATAAACGCACGAAGCAAATTGGTACAAGACGCGCGTTAGGGGCTCGTAAATCAGCGATTATCAGCTATTTTGTGGTTGAAAACAGCCTAATTTGTATTGCCGGTTTAGTATTAGGTGTATGTGGTGCAGTGTTACTGGGGCAACAATTAATGGCGAATTACTCAGTACCTGCGTTATCGAATTGGTATGTTGCAATCACAGCAGTTGCAGTTTTTGTGATGAGTTTATTAGCGGTGATTGGCCCAGCACGACGCGCAGCGAATATTGACCCAAGCATCGCAACAAGAACAATCTGATACCTAAACTTATTGAATGAAATACTTCGTGCTACACTCAAGCCTTTGGTGTAGCACGAATAATAAAAAGAACATACATGGATAAAATACTCATCATTGACGATAACCAAGCGGTACTCGATGCGTTGTCGCTATTGCTCGAAATACATGGTTATGATGTTGTAACAGCACACACCCCTTTCGAAGCAGAGCAAGTTGTGCGTTACCAACGTATTGCTTTAGCCATTCAAGATATGAACTTTACCGCTGACACCACATCGGGTGAAGAAGGCAAAAATCTCTTTTATCAACTTCGTGCACTCAATGCACACTTACCCATTATTCTGATCACCGCATGGACAGAGCTAGAAACCGCCATTGAGCTTGTGAAAGCGGGCGCGGCAGATTACGTAGCCAAACCTTGGGATGACAATAAGTTACTGACTAGCATTGCAAACCTGATTGAATTGGGTAAAGCCAAACAAGACAACGATACATTTAACCGCCAACAAGATGAGCGTCACTCTGTCCATGAACAGGCAAACCTAGCTGGTCTTGTGTATGCCAGCACGGCCATGGAGCGAGTGGTCGATATGGCATTGCAACTCGCTAAGTCAGATGTATCGGTATTGATCACAGGGCCAAACGGCAGTGGTAAAGAGCGTATAGCCGAAATTGTGCAGCTAAATTCTGCTTTAGCAGACAAGCCTTTTATTAAAGTGAATGCAGGCGCACTGCCAAGCGAGTTGATCGAAGCCGAGCTATTTGGTGCAGAAGCAGGGGCTTATACTGGGGCCAATAAACAGCGTATTGGTCGTTTTGAAGCTGCTGATGGTGGCACGTTATTTTTGGACGAAATAGGTAATCTTCCTCCATCTGGTCAGATGAAATTATTGCGAGTATTGCAAACAGGAGAGTTTGAACGCCTAGGCTCAGTGCAAACACAAAAAGTCAGTGTACGGGTTATTTCTGCGACTAACGCTGACTTATTGCAAGATATTAAAGCAGGTCGATTTAGAGAAGATTTATATTACCGATTGAATGTCATAGAGCTCAGGCTGCCGGCGCTGAGTGAGCGAAAAGACGACATCATTCCACTTATAAAACACTTCTTGCCAGAGCGAGAATTTGGATTAGCCACAGAGCAGGCTTTAAGTAACTATGCTTGGCCGGGAAATGTCCGAGAGCTTGAAAACGCCTGTAAGCGAGCTGGAGTTTTAAAACCATCAGGCCCACTTGAGTTTACCGACTTTGGTTTAAACCAAACACAAAATGTAACGCAACCAAATGCAAACAAAGAACCCAATAAAGATGAAATAGAGGCTGCAATGCGAGAATACCAAGGGGTTGTTGCCAAAGTAGCAAGACATTTTGGACTCTCACGACAAGCGCTATATAGGCGTTTACAAAAATTCGATATCGACTATTAATAAAACTAAAACGATAACCTTTATGAAATCACTCACAGCCAATCTCAGTACTCGTCATAAATTGCAGTTAGCAACAATGTTAAGTGTGGTATTGGCGTTAGTACCCGTATTACTTGTGCTGGGAGCATCAAGTGCCCTCAGCCTGATTAGTCTGAGTTTGGCCATCGTTTTGGCTTGGTTTGTCAGTAGCCTAATTACTCAGCCGGTTAACTCAGGTATTAAAGCGCTAGAAACGGGGTTGTTGAATTTCAAAGACGGTGAGTTTTCGAGTTTACTTGCATACAATGAAGACGATGAGCTTGGGCGCTTGTGTCTTACTTACAACCAAACCGCCGAGCAACTTAGACAAGAAAAACAATGGATTTATCAGCGCGAACTGATGCTAGATAAAGTGCTACAGTCTTCGCCTCAAGCTCTGGTGCTAATAGATAGCAATAACTATGTGGTCTTTAGTAATCACAGTGCCAAACTATTGTTTGATAGTGAGCAGAAACTAGAGGGCCTAACTCGCAATGAGCTCTATGCGTTTGGCAGTGAGCAAATTCAAAATGCCATGGAAGCTGGAATAGATGGGTTATTTCATCTAAAGCAAACACATTTAAATGATGGCCAGCTAACTCAAGATGACGAAGTTCAAACTTGGCACCTTTCCACCGGACAGTTTTTATTAAACAACCAAAGTCACCGTCTTTATATTTTTAAGCAACTTACACGTGAGCTGAGTCGTCAAGAAGTGGCAGTATGGAAGAAGGTGATACGCATTATCAGTCATGAGCTGAATAATTCATTGGGCCCTATGTCATCTATGCTGCATAGCGGAAAAATACTCACGCAAAACCTCGATGATCCAAGGCTCGGACGCGTATTTTCGACCATGCAAGAGCGCATAAATCACCTGAATGAGTTTGTGCAAGGCTATGGTAAATTCGCCAAATTGCCACAGCCTAAACTTGAAGCAATAGATTGGTCAAGCTTATTAAGTAGTGTTAAGCAGGAATGGGATTTTAGTATTGAGGGGAATACTCCTGATAATGCCTGTCTTGCGGATAGAGTACAGTTAGAGCAGTTGCTTATTAACCTACTTAAAAATGCTTATGAATCGGGCTCAGAAACTGAGCAGATTAAGGTTAAGATTGAAGCTAAATCGAATGGCACACTATTAAGTGTCAGCGATGCGGGTAAAGGCATGAGTGAAGCGGTTATGGCGAATGCCCTTGTGCCTTTTTATTCAACCAAAGCCAGTGGTAGCGGTTTGGGGCTCGCGCTTTGTAGAGAAATCGCAGAAGCCCATCATGGTCAGCTAAGTATACATAACCGCGGGGATGGGCAAACGGGCTTGGTTGTTCAGGTGTTTATTCCTTGAAACGGGTTAAGGCTTACCTTTCTATGTCACTGAGCTCTGTGTCAGAGTTGATGTTCTTTTTTGTGGGCACTCTTTTGTTCAAATAAATACGCTTTTCAGTGGGTTTTTCAGTAATTACAACCCCTTTTTTTGCACATGCTTCCTTAAATTCTTCATAATATTTTTGCTGCTGTGTGTTTTCATCTAGTGTCGCAAGAGCACCAATTGTGGAGTAAATAAATGCGCCTGATGTAATGCATTCAGCTGAATTACAGCGTCTAAAATCTGGATTTATTTTTTCTTTTATGACTTGTTTGTACACATGGTCACATTCTTCAACATAAACCTCTTGGTACTTTTTACCACTCATACAGGCAGTGAGAAAAAGTGAAGTAATGGCAGTCACTGTAAGTCTGTTTAGTTTCATGAATTATCTCCTTGATTATGATCTTTACAATCTGAAGGTTTTTCAAGCCAATACACTGTATTAGAAATAACCACGATACTACCTGAAACCACAAAGCTGGCCGCAGTCACTAAACCATAGCTGGCCATTAACAGTGCGCACGCCTCGTTTGAGCAGTTTGCCATGGGTATTGCTTTTTCGAGGGCTAAGACCTTCTTTTTACGCATGACATTGCATTTTTCATCATAGCTATGAGAGTTTTCAGGTACGTAAACGCACCCTACTAAGAGTGTCAAAAGTAGTGCTGTGATTAGTGTTCTCATATGCATCCATGTCAGTGAAATTATTACAGTGGCGAGTGTATGCCATTTAGTCCCTAAATACTGTAAGAAAATGTTTATAGTTCGATATAATTTACAGAACAGGGATATAATCAAACTATATAGAACAATCAGAGACATACCTGTGTTTAAAAAGCTTAAAGCATTATTAGCTGACTTCAGTAATGAATTACAGCAAACCAACAAGCCTGAGAATTCAATCGATTTTAATACTGGCCTTGCAGCCCTGTTAGTTGAAGTCATGCGCGCTGACAGCAAAATTGAGCAATCGGAATTAGATAAAATTGCCGAAATTTTAAAAACACAATGTGAGCTAGATGAAAGCCAAGTTAAAGCGCTAATTGATAAAGTAAGACCTATGGTCGAAGCTGCACTAGATTTGCACCAATTTGTAAAAGAGGTGAACGCAAAAACAAGTTACGAAGAGCGTATGGAAGTCATAGAACTACTGTGGCATGTTGCCTTTGCAGACGGCCACCTTGATGATTATGAGGATCATATTATTCGTAAAATATCGAGTTTGATGTATGTAGCGCATGTAGATTTTGTGGCCGCTAAAATACGTGTTAAAGACAGCTTAGGTATATAAAATACTAGGTATCTAAAGCAATACACTTTTAAAGACTATAGTCGTCTTAATCATTAACCATGATGCACTCATGTTAATTCAATTACCTTCTAAAAATAGAAAACCAAATGTTGTTTTTATGAACAAACTTTGGTTTTTGACGCAAAAATTATTACAGACCATTTTGCCTAATTCCCGAATTCAACTTCGAAGTGCGTCACATTCTAAATGCATGTTTACATTGAACTTTTCTTGTGTGAATATTGGTGCACATATTTTAGCCCGTTTTGCTTGTATTTTTATGGGTAATTTGGGAAAGAATAAGTTGTTAAGCCTCTTTCTATAAAGTTGGAGTTACGATGATAAAAATAATTGGTGATTGGGGTGTTGAATCGGTGGCTCCAGTACAGGAAATAGCAACATTTACATACAAGATATTTGCTAATTTTGTTGGTCATGAATTGGACTGCGATATCCGTACCTATAATAATCCTCTACAGGGCTATCCTTTAGCTCATTATGACAAAGTTGATGGAGACTTTGTTATCACCCTATCGTGTGATTCTGGTGTGTATTGGGCTCAAGTTGCTTACCAATTAGCCCACGAAATCTGTCATTTGTACTCTAATTACAGTCAACAAAGAAATCATAAATTTAAATGGCTAGAAGAAAGCTTCTGTGAGGCAGCCTCTCTTGCTGTGTTGTCTTATATGGCTAAACATTGGACAGAGTTTACGTTAGGGAAAGCAACCCCTAATTTTGCAGGCTCAATAGATGATTATGTGCAAAACCTGAGAGCTGAGGCGACTCAGACTTTTAAAACCAGTAAAGAGTTTACTGATTGGCTATCGTCTAATATGGAGTTACTTGAAGCTAGCTCTACAAATCGTGAATTAAATCGTATAGTTGCATTTTATTTATATGATGAAGTGCTGAGCTCAGAGCCTTCAGCGTGGGCAATTGTAGAGACACTAAATACTTGGGACTGCGGCTCGGACAGTAATTTTGATGAGTTCAATTCTTCTTGGAGAGCAAAGTGTGAAGAATTTTCTCAAAAACTCGACTGTGTTGACTTGTTAGCTACCAAGGCTTAAGGAAAGCTATTAAGGGGTCAGGTCTTGCTTTGTGCAAGCTTTGCACGGTTCAAGACCAGCCCCCACAATTTTATGTAACAGCCTCACTCGGGGCGATGGTTTTAAGGAGAAAGTGATGAATCCTGCAATTAAAGGATTAGGTGAGACCGTATTAAGAGTTCGAGATCTGGATAAAATGAAAGAGTTCTACTTTAACATTATTGGTCTTGAACTGATCAAAGAATTTCCTAAGGTGGCATTTTTTAAAATAGCAGATGGGTATGGCGGTCATACACAGGTTATAGGCTTATTTGCTGAAGAGTTACCCAGAGCATTTGTGAATGACAACATAGCAACTGTTGAATCAGCATGTTCTAGTCTGCATCATTTTGCATTAGAGATTTCATCAGAAGACTACTTAGCTGAGAAAAAACGGTTAGAAAATGCAGGGTGCGAGGTCATCACCGCGGAACATACTTGGTGTCAGTGGAGGTCGATTTATGTCAAAGATCCAGAGAATAACGTTGTAGAGTTAGTGTGTTACGATAAGTCTGTTGTGTAAACAACATAATGTATTGAGTTATTTGGCTAATTTTTCTGAATTTAAATTATCAAGGGATCAGGTCTTGCTTTGTGCAAGCTTCGCACGGTACAAGACCTGAACCCACAATTTAAGCCTGCCCCCACAATTTACGCATTTCTGCAAAAAAAACATAACTCATTTTAGGGACGAAAATGCAAGAAATACACTTAGCAAAATTCAATAAAGTATTTATAGAAAAGTCTGTTTGGATAATGACGACAAGTTCGCTTGCGCTATTAGGGTTTATGATAGTTTTTAATAGTTCAGTATTAGCTTTAATAATTGGCGCTTCAATTGGACTATTCATTGGTATTATTTGTCCGCTTTTATGGCAAAGAAACTACCAATTTTTAAATGTCATGTTAATGAGTTTTTTGCTCATTTTACCTTCAATTTACTTAACAAGTTCTACTGAGCAGATTCATGTTGCTTTTCAGTTTATCCTGACTTCCATTGCGGTCTCGGCTTTATGTTGGTTTGTCTTTAAATCTAAATTGATTGCTTTTCTACAGTTAAAAAATAAAAGCTGATCTTTTAAATAAAAAACACCATTACTATCTAATTTAAAATTAAACATTACTTAGACCAGGAATGATTATGGTCTTGATGTGTATGTTGAATTGATTAATTAGGGTGTTATCGTGGCAGTAATTTACACAGCAGTTATTCGTTGATAAAGCACGTTAAAGGACATATTGAAACCGTTTCAAGAGCGCAGCTAAGAATAAGGCGCTCTTACAAAAGAGGTTTATATTTAACGTGGCGGGTCAATTTGACCATTTACACTGTTATTGACTCTAAACCAACCAGCAATTGAAAAGCGTTCAACCTTGGCTGGCAGGACTTCGTGAGGAAACTCGTCACTTAAAAAAGTCACAAGTGTGCCAAAGTTTGGCGTAACACGAGTGAGCTCTTTATCGTGATCTTCACCGTCGTAAATGACTAACTCTCCGCCATTTTCAGCTTGCCAATCCGGGTTTAAATACAGCACCGTAGAGAGTAAACGGTTAGTTTGGCCCTTGAATGCATCTAGGTGTTTTTTGTAAAAAGCACCTGGCTGGTAGTGCGCAAAATGACATTCGTAGCTAAATAGCCCCATGAATAAACGCTTATTCATGTAGGTTTTTAACTCATCCATATAATCTAGAAAACAACCTTCTAGTGCGTTGCTGTTATCTAACCAATGAATTTTGTCGCTGCGAATAGTTTCATTTTTTTGATGGTCATCTTTGCGACCAATACCCGCTTCATTAAAGGTAGAATAATCGAACTCGGCAAGACGAGACTTTAATGCTTGAAGTGCAGGTAATTCTTGGTCTAGGGTTTGAATGCTGTAGCCTGTAAATTGCAAATCTTGGGCAATGTTGGCGAATAGATCGGTATTATTAGTCACAAATTTGCTCGTCTAAAAATTGTTTGGCTGCGTTTTACCATAGAAAGAAATCTTAGACGAGCATGAAATTTGATTTTATTGCGCTGGCTTAAGTTTTCACGCTATTTTTGTGTGTCTTTAATCGTTGCTAGTAGTTTATCTGAAGCATCTTCAATCAAATCTAACACCAGTTCAAAGCCATCGCCTGCACCATAATAAGGATCTGGCACTTCATCATATTGGCTATCAGCGTAACTTAAAAATAGCTTAAGTTTGTGTTGATGTTCATTCGGACAACTTGCTTGAAGGTCTGCTAAGTTTTGCTTGTCAGCCGCTAAGATCAAGTCGAACTCTGTAAAATCACTTAGCTTAACCTTGCGAGAATATTGCCCCTTAAAGCTGTAACCTCTTTTTTCACCTGCTTTCATTGAACGGCTATCAGGTTTTTCGCCACTGTGATAACCAATGGTGCCAGCTGAGTCTATGGTTAGATTTAGGCCTAATTCTTTGGCTTTATGTTTTAGTACAGCTTCACCGGTTGGTGAGCGACAAATGTTACCCATGCAAACAACTAGAATTTTTGAAATGTCAGCGTTCATCAAGTTTCTCCCTAATAGCGGTGTTTATTCTAAAACCATTGTTTTACAAATAAAAGTAACAGGTTGCTCTATCATATCATCCGAGCGGATTATTAGCTTTTAAAGTTAGGCGCTTAGATATATGAAATTCCATATATCTATTTGAACTTGATTGGCTTAGAATATATGAAAATTCATATATTCTTGTGTGGCACTGTTTTTACACAAGGGTTAGCTAGTTAAAAGTGAGTAAAGAATGGGGCTATTTGAGCGATATTTATCTGTTTGGGTTGGGCTAAGTATCCTAGTTGGCGTGGTTGCAGGTAACTTTATGCCAGACGCCTTTGCAGTCGTTGCAGGTTTAGAATTCTTTCATGTCAATTTAGTCGTTGCTTTGCTCATTTGGGTGATGATTTTTCCTATGATGGTACAAGTCGACTTTGCGGCCATTAAAGATGTCGGCAAAAAACCGAAAGGAATTATTCTCACTTTGGTACTTAATTGGCTCATCAAACCCTTCACTATGGCTTTGTTAGGCTGGTTGTTTTTTAAAGTCTTTTTTGTGTCAATGGTTGATCCACAAAGTGCGAACGAGTATATCGCAGGTATGATTTTATTGGGTGTTGCGCCCTGTACTGCGATGGTATTTGTGTGGAGTCAACTGACCAAAGGGGATGCAAACTATACCCTTGTGCAGGTGTCGGTGAACGACATCATCATGGCATTTGCATTTGCGCCGATCACCGCACTTTTGCTTGGGGTGAGTGACATTTCGGTCCCTTGGGAAACATTGATTATCTCAGTCGTGCTGTATGTTTTGATCCCCTTGGCTGCAGGTTTTGCATTTCGACGTTTTTTACTCAAACAGCAGGGGGAGGCGCAGTTAAACCGCTTTTTGGTTGGTATAAAGCCTTTTTCTGTTATTGGCTTGTTAGGCACTGTGGTGCTGTTATTTGGCTTTCAAGCACAAACGATTATTGAACAGCCGCAAGTCATCGGCTTAATTGCTATTCCGCTACTTATTCAAACTTATGGTATTTTTGCTTTGGCATATTGGCTTGCTAAGAAGCTGAAGTTACCTCATAACATTGCTGCCCCTGCATGTATGATCAGCACCTCTAACTTTTTTGAACTGGCAGTCGCTGTGGCTATTTCAATGTTCGGCCTGCATTCGGGCGCTGCGCTTGCAACTGTGGTTGGCGTATTGGTTGAAGTCCCTGTGATGCTCAGTCTTGTGTGGTTTGCAAATAAAACGCGCCATTGGTTTTAACAAAGAGAAGATGGGCTAAGCCCATCTTCATAATTTTATCTGTTTAAGATTATAGTTAGTTAAATTTTATACACACTGCGAATGCATGTAAGTATGTACCGTAGTAAGGGTATGAGATGTAAGTCTGCCAAGTTCTAGCTGACCAGTTATAATCGTATGCAGTACCAGAGTGCTGGTATGGCCTTGATATTTCATAGCCATAGTATCCAGAGTGGTGTTGAGTTCCCCCTCCTGTAAGTGTGTATCCATATGGACAAGTGGCATATACATAGCCAGAAGAATAACTAGCGACATAGCCATATGAATAGACTCTCACTTGGCTTATTGCACCACTGCCACCTCCTACATCGTCGACTTCACAGGCGACACTGCCATTATCATAGATCTCTCTAATAGACTGACCAGTAGGGCAAGAACCCGAGACAATCATTTGTTTCATAGCCAGAGAGTCATTGATATTCTCAATTTCATTTTCCAGCAGTGCGATGAGTTGAAGGTTATTGTCTATCTGTGATTGTAATGACACCCCCATGTCATTAATTGATTGGTTCAATGAAGTGATAAGGGCATTGTTGGCGTCAATTTGAGATTGTAAGTCGTCATCAGCACCACCTAAATCATCAATTTGTGCTTGCAAGTCGGCATTTTCAGCCCCGAGTGTATCAACTTGCGCTTGCAAAGACGAAATATCGTCTGCGTTGGCGTCAATTTGCGCTTGAAGGCTGGCATTGGTCGCCGTTAAAGATGCAATGGCGTCTTCATTAGCGCCGACTCTGTCTTCAATGGTGTCAACGCGTGCAACTAATGCGTTGACCTGATCTTGAAGTGTGGCAACTTTACCTTCGACTTCAACAATTTGGCCTTGAAGTTCTACAAAGGGTTTACCTTTGGGTGTCGAGCCTTTATTTGAACCTGCATAAGCAGTTAGAGATAGGCCAGCGAGAATGCTGGCAGTGATCAGTGATTTACACATTACTGATTTTTTCATCGTCATTCCTCCGATTATTCAACGGAGATACCAGTCGACGGATAGTGTAAGGGTCAGTATCAATACTGGCGGATACATTATGAGTGGCTAGATATCCTTAGAAATCCCTATCAAAAATGTCCATTACAAGTAAGCAAAAGCAAGACGAGTATAGTTGCAATAAACTCAATAACTAGTATCAGAAAGAAAAAAACTTGAAAAACTATAAAAACGTACTAGCAAAATCTCTGACGGGGTAATTTAGTACTAGTTTGATTATCGATTACGGTTCTGAGTTGAAAATGCGTGTATTAAAAAGCGGTTGTTGAATAGCTAGATTGAGCCTAGCTAAACATGGAGCCTATGAACAAAATGCGCACTCTCACAGAACAATTACAAGTACTCAGTGACTATCAAAAGCAACAAAACAAACTGCCAAGCTCAATCAGTAGTTTATTACCCTGCCCACAGAAGTTTCGTTGGTTTAAATTGGAACAACAAGCATTGGCCTTCGATGCGTTGTTATCTCAAGCTTATATCAATGCCAGTTTTAAGCTCCATGCTTTAATTGGGGCTGATGAGTGGGCAGAGTTTCTGACGAATTGGGTTGAGGTATATGAAAGCGAGAATGGTCAAAGTATCGAGCTTCGACTTATTAGTGCATTTCCACTTGTAAAGCTATCAAAAGAAAAGAATCACTGGTTAGTCACCAGTTTGGGTGATTGCAAAGCTGCAAATCCTACTCTACATAGCCATGTCGTTGAACTATTGGAATCCAACTTTGGTTTATGCGGGTTAATTGATAGCTATCCTGAACCGATAGCAGAAAAAAATGCTAAAAACGCTTTCTATGAATTTAATGTGGCAGATTTTAAGCGTCATACTTCAACTGTTTTACCTTGTACAGAATCCAGCTTACTGGCTGCTATAAAGTGTATTTCCGATGCATTACCGCCTTTAATACGAGGCATTAATCACTATGCGAATACTGAGTTACAGATCCAGCAAGGTGAAATACTTTCGTTGTGTTATTTTTTTAAATTACTCGAACAATCTCACTGTTTGCCAAGTAATTTGCATCACTTAATCTCTGAATTCAATAAAGCGATGAAAGTGGGGCAGGTAGTAAATAATAAAGTGTGTTTTGGAGAGATAAAAGAGACCATACCAACCTTTTCACTACCAGTGCAAGAGCGTTTGGCGATTTTAGTATTCAATTACGAAGTGTTAGAAAACCTAAATATTATGTACTTTGGTTTACATTGTGCACAGTCTAAACAAAATAAATTTGATATAAGCCAGTGTGCAGACTCTGATGTGATCATTAAAAATCACCAATGTGAGTTTGAACTACTTTATAAACTAGACGCTTTGGTTTCTTGTGAGCTCTCGGCCGAAAGTGTTTCTTGATATTCGCTTAACTCAGGCACATTCACTTTTAGGTTATATTGCTTGGCTATTTTTTCGAGTAAGCCCAGCCAAAAGTTATCTTCTGATGGGTTGGCGAGGTAATTAAACGTGTAGCAAGTGTCGAATTCTGTTTGCGCTTGTTCAAAGCGACCTGAAGCGGCAAGCGATTTCGTATATTGAAGGCCGATGTATTGTGCGAAAAAGCTGGGAATGGTGTTGCGGTATTGCTCGACGGCAGCCATAGCTTGTTCAAAGTAGGTAATCGAGAGATCAAACTGCTGGTCAAAAAAGTACATTCTGGCTAGCTCAAAGTTAAGCTCAAAATCATTTGGAAAGCTAAATTTTGATTGCTGCGAGCGTAAAAATTCTATATTAAACTTTGCGCCTTTGAGAATGTAATTCTTTCGGCTAGTCATTAGCATACTTTGGATATCGAAATTACTGTCTATTTTAAATATTGGATCTGAATGCAGTAAGTTTTCAGCTTCGAGAATATATGGGTAGGCTTTGTCCATTTGTTCAGTTGCTTCAAACATGGCAATCGCAGTATGAAGTTCACCGTATAAACCAATATTTATTTCGGTTCGGTTAAAATTATTATCCAGTGTTTTAAATAAATTATAGGCATATAGGCGCATATTCTTTGACAGCTCTACTTTGCCAATGGTTTCATAGGCCCTTGACAGAGAAAGGTATTGCTCAAGAAATTCGTAACTGCTTTGTCCGTACCGACGCTCTCTAAGGTTGACTACATGCTCGAGCACTTCGATTTGCTTATCAAACTTTCTTTCTAATTCATAAGTTTGTGCAAGTTGTCGATATGCAAAATCGACGTGGTGATGATCTTTGCCGTATTTTTTCTCAAGCTCAGGTATGGCATTTATGATATTTTGCACACAATCCTTGCACTTAGTACCATATTCAATTTCTAGCCAGGCTTTACTTGCTTGATAATGTGCATAGTCAAAATGCGTTTTAGGTAAATTTTCATCTAACGATTTGGCCATCTCCTTTACTTGTTGATGCTTCGCTTGCATCTCCTCTTTATTGATATGGCCATGGAAGTAGAGGCTATAAGCATCATCTTGTAGCGCAGTGAACTCAGAGACTTTCATTTGCCAGTAACGGTCAGGGTCTTCAATACTTGGTGTTTTCTCAAGTAATGATTGCACTTCGTCATAGCCTGCCTGACTGACTTTGACCATGCCTAAACTTGCTAGGTTGATGTAGGCATCGAGTTGCTCTGTTTTAGACGGTTTGTATTCGTCGATGTTAGCTAATAACTGTTTAGTAAGCGCGTAAGAAGCTTGCGTGTCGCCGACCCCACGAAGTGCTCTGGCATATAAACGATTGGACTTAAAATATAGGCTTGGGTTGGTTGCTTTAAACTCGTGATTGTTTGACCAATTTTTTAAAAATGGGATCGATTCTGAATAGAAGCCAAGGCCAATTAAGCTCTCTGAAATGCTGGTCATAAGCCTAGACTTTGCGACAAAGTTAATGTTTTCGTCTTGCTCTATGTTTTGAGCTCCTTGCAGTAAAATATCTTTGGCTGAGAGCGTAGGCGAAAATCCTTGAGTCGGATCGGTCATTTTAAAAATGTTGATCATTTGCTCAGCGACTTGTTCAGCTGTTTTTCGCTCAGCTTCAATGCGAATGTTTTGCTGATAAAAGGTCATACTTGAAACCGCTAAAACAGCATAAATAGCAGCCTGAGCAGGACTGCGTTGTAGCCATCTTTTCAACTTATATACGACGCTATGCTTGCGGTTGTGCAGCGGTAAATGGCGCAAATAACGGTGTAACTCAGACTTAAACGTCTTAACACTGTCGAACCGATTTTCAGGTTCTATTTGTAGCGCTTTGCCCAGAATGAATTCTAAGTCGCTGCCAATCAAACGTTTGTTTTTAAAACCCTTTACGTGTTGTGATAGTGGAATACTTGGCAGAGTTTGTTTGGTTTTTATGATTTCCGGTTTTGTTTTGCCATGGGTTTCAAACGGCAGTTGCTTTGACAATAATTTATAAAGCAGTACAGCCAAAGAATATTGATCGGTTTTAAGTGTCAATGTGTCATTGGCAAGTTGCTCTGGTGAGGCATAAGGCAAACTCATTGCCTGTAGATACTGCTTTAATGCTTGTTGATGATTTCCTTCAGACTGACCATGCACGAGCTTGGCAATACCAAAGTCGAGCACTTTTACCAGACCGCTCGATGTTACTAAAATATTAGATGGCTTGATATCGGTATGTGCAATATTTAAAAGGTGCGCACTTTGTATCGCGTCTGCGACATCGAGTACGAGCTTAATTGTGTCATCAAAAGTGAGTGTGTGATGCTCACAGTAAACGTCAATTGGCAGGCCATCAAGTAACTCCATTACAAAGTAATGTATGCCACTGTCGGTTGTGCCAGCGTCAAATATTTTGGTGATATTTGGATGGTTGAGTGTCGCTAGGATCTGTGCTTCATTTTTTGCATTTTGTTCGCCAACAACACGCATTACAGAGGGCATTAAGAACTTAATCGCCACACTTTGCTTGAGTGCGCCATCGACTCGTTCGGCCTTATACACGACGCCCATACCGCCTTGACCTATCACCTCAGTTAATTGGTAAGGGCCAATATGTGTGCCTTGAAGTTGGTGGAGCTGCTCGTCGCCGGTCACTCTGCCAACTTGCTCAGCTACCAAATCATGCCAGTCGGTGGCTTCTTCTAATTGATTATGGTGAGTGAGCAGGGCTTGTAATTGTCTTTCCAGCTCTGCGTCTTGCAGTGCTGTAAGATAATCGCTTTGTGCCTGAGTATCTAAGTCTAATAAAGCTTCAAAATGTTGGTAAAGTGACATGGCGCGTTGAGGTTGTTATTCCCTTTCTGATGAGTATATGTTCATGTAAATAAATGTAAATGCTTAATTTTTGCTTAAACCATTCAATATAAAAGAAGCGAACACTAGCGCCACTGTGATAAAGGCAAGTCTGATATTTTGACAGGTTTATAAGTTTGCAGTGACCAACTTGTCGCTTTATAAATAAGCTGATTTTTCTTAATGAGAAATAAGCCAATGCGACTGTTATTAAAAGGCACAAAAACAAAAGTAAGCGACATGTCCTCAAATGTGAGTTGAACTTTTCGCTTTAATTTGCCAAATAAAGTATGAAAATGGTGACGTCTATCACCAATCCAAACTGTGCATTTTCCTATCCTTGAGTCCCAAATAATGCGTATTTTTACGCTATTTAGCTGGGTAGATAACACCGTTAATTGCATTAGCTGAGTCTCATTTTCAACCAAGATTTAGCAAACGCGATGTCTTTTTCTGCACTAGAAACACTGATGTCTAAAAGGTCAGCAATCTCTTTTACCAATAGACCGCCAAAGTACTTGAGCTGCATAGTTTGCGCCTGGCGAGGAAAAGAGACCTCCATGGCTTCGATAGCGGCACTTAAATCAAGGAGTTTGTTGTCAGGGTCATGCCTTTCATCGATGAGCGAGTCTTTGCTATCAATATTGGTGATGTCGGCATCGCGTTTTTGAGAGGCACTTTTACGGGCATGATCGACTAAAATATTGTGCACAGATTTACTGACCAGCAACGCAAAGTCTCGTCGGTTAGATAAGTACTCTGTACTACCTTGTTGAATTTTAATAAAGACCTCATGCACCAGTGCAGTTGTCGCATTGATATTGGCTTCAAGGTTGTGCTCGCCGTGTTTTTTCGCCATTTTTTGTTTTTGCTTTGAGGCGAGTTGTCTTAAATGGTCATAAATCACCAATTGAAATTTCTCTTGGGCATTGGGGGCGCCAGCTTGCCACTCGATAATGGCTTGGGTGAAATCATGTGACATGTTTGTTCCTTACATTCTCAAAGGCATAGATATTTACAAACTACCTTTTAAGTTATCAGACAAGCGTTTTAACTACGAGAGACGTAAAAGCTCATATTTTCCGTAAACTTTCTTTAAATTAAAACTATTACTAAGCTTAAATTGCTTACGCACCTTTATTCCTGTACTCTGCATCGCCTTACAAATTTGAGTAATTATATGCAATTTTCTGATCTCGCTTTATCCCAAAATATTCTTCAAGCTTTAACCGACAAAGGTTATACCCAACCAACTCCCATTCAAGCACAAGCTATTCCTGCCGTTTTAGAGGGCAGAGATGTGATGGCTGCCGCACAAACGGGCACAGGTAAAACGGCTGGCTTCACGCTGCCTATGCTTGAACTTCTGAGTAAAGGGGATAAAGCCAGAGCGAATCAAGTGCGTGCATTGGTATTAACACCAACGCGTGAGCTTGCGGATCAGGTTTGGCAAAATGTTGAAACTTATTCTCAGCATTTAAATCTGTCGACACAGGTTGTATATGGTGGGGTTAAAATCAACCCGCAAATGATGAAGTTGCGTCGTGGTGCAGACATCCTTGTCGCAACACCAGGTCGTTTACTGGATTTATTCCAGCAAAATGCCATTAAGTTCGACAGGTTAGAGCTATTTGTATTAGATGAAGCCGATCGCATGTTAGACATGGGCTTTATTCACGACATTAAACGTGTGATTAAACTGCTTCCTAAGAATCGTCAAAACTTAATGTTTTCTGCGACTTTCTCGGATGAAATTCGTGAACTGGCAAAAGGCCTTATCAACGATCCTGTTGAGATTTCTGTGGCGCCAGCGAACAGCACAGTGAAAAGCATTGAGCAAAGCGTTTATGAAGTAGACAGAAGTAAACGTACTGGCTTACTTAAGCATTTAGTGAAAACACATAACTGGCAACAAGTTCTTGTCTTTACTCGTACTAAACACGGTGCAAACCGTTTGGTTCGCGATCTAGAAAAAGCAAAAATTGCGGCTGCAGCGATCCATGGTAATAAGAGCCAAAACGCCCGCATGAAAGCCCTTTCGGGTTTTAAAGAAGGTGAAGTGCGTGTGCTGGTAGCAACTGACATTGTTGCTCGTGGTTTAGATATTCAAGAACTACCTAATGTGGTTAACTTCGATTTACCAAATGTATATGAAGATTATGTGCATCGTATTGGCCGTACAGGTCGTGCAGGCGCAACTGGTGAGGCTGTGTCGTTCGTAACCCATGAAGATGCCGATGATTTATTTGGGATTGAAAGACTTATTCAAGAGCTTATTCCGCGTAAAATTGAGCCGGGCTTTGAGCCGCAAAACCCAGTGCCAGAATCTAAACTAGACACACGCCCGCTGAAAAAGAAAAAGCCTAAGAAGCCAAAAAAACCTAAGCAAGTGGATAGTGAACAAGCGTCAACTGGTAATCAGCAAAGTAAAGCTAAATCAAATTCAAGCAACGCAGCTAAGCCGAAGTCAAAGCCTAGGTCGCAAGGTAATCGCGCTGAAGGTGATAAATCGAACGCAAATAAACCGCGCAGAAATAAGCCTAACTCGGGAAATCGCAAACCACAAAATGACAATAACAAGCCGAGCGGTCAAGGGCAACGCAGTGAGCAAGGGAAGGCAAATAATTCGAACCGCTCAAATAATGGTAATCGTCCAAATAACGGCAGTCGTTCTAGCAATGGTAATAGTGCTGGCGCGAGCAAACCAAAAAGAAGCAGTTACAGAAATACGCGTGGATAATGTAAATTCACACTAAAGCATTTTGTTAGTTCTTTGAATCAAGGCCTATACTTTTAGTATGGGCTTTGTTTTTAGGGTGTAATATGACGAATGCGCTAGCAAAAGAAATTGACAACATTCCTATGTTACCGAGTGTGATAACTCGACTTTTATCACTGTCAGTCAATGACACTGACTACTTTAATAAAGTCATTCACCTTGCTGAATCAGATCCTACTTTTGCTCTACGCACCATAAAATTAAGTAACAGCGCACTGTTTGGTATTCATAATCCAATTACCAATATTCATGATGCGGTTATTCGTATTGGTATCGACCAAATTCATAATCTACTTGCTTCTATCGCGGTTACTAAAGTCTTTGTACCAGTGACAGTTGCTGAAAAACGGTTGTGGCAGCATTCTCTTGAAGTAGCGTGTTTGGCTCGACTTATCGCATGCCATTTAAACGAATGCCATGTGAAACCTGAGCAAGCATATCTAGCCGGTTTATTGCATGACCTAGGGTTATTTTTACGCTTTCAAGAAAGTCAGGACAAATTCAATCATATTGATGACTATGTGTGGTCAACGCCGGCTCAGCATGTTGAATCAGAAAAGCGGTTATTTGAAGAGCCACACGCACATTTATCTGAACAGATCTGCATACAATGGAATATACCCAAATCTATATCTAATGTAGTCGCACATCATCATCACTATGAGTTATCGGCATATCATGAGTTAAATGAAGATGCGGTACATTTAACTAGAATTATTCAGCTTGCAGATCTATGTAGTGAAATGGTATGTCACATGAAGGGAGTGACAAAAAAAACCGTGATCGAAGAAGTCAAACGTATTCCACCGCTGGCAGAATGGGCAAGAGCACACTTAAATTCTATTAAAGCACTTGATGATGGAAAAGCCGCTCTGGAGCATGCCCATAAATTATTTGCTGAGCTACTTCATTAATGCGTCTTAGCTCATTACACTAGCCACACAATAATTGTAATGAGTAAATATGATGTACCAAGGAAGTTGCCTGTGTGGCGCTATCAACGTCGAAGTTGGTCAAATTAGTTCTATTATTCACTGTCATTGTTCTTTATGTCGTAAATCTAGCGGTACTGCGTTTGCAACCAATGGCTTTGTGAACAGCGACGAATTCAAAATAGTCAAAGGCGAGGATAATTTAAATTTTTTTGAGATGAAAACCGGTCGTAAACGTCACTTTTGTAAAACTTGTGCCTCGCCAGTTTATAGTTCAAATGATGCAGATAAATCTCGCATTCGCCTGCGCCTTGGTATTCTTGATTCTGACATTTCAGAGCGACCAATCTCTCATAACTTCGTTACATCAAAGGCCTGTTGGGATAGCCTGAATGAAGATTTACCCCAATACGAAGCTCACGAGCCTAATCGAAAATAAAGGTTTCTAACTGGTTAATTAAATTTACTAGACTTTAGATGATTGCAAACATCATTTAACCAATAGCTTGTTGCTATGCCGTGGCCCCTAAATTAGGTGCCACGTCTAATTAGTTCACACTCTGTTCTGCGCAACTAAATCAGGACACTTTTCTTAAGGAATTTTGCTCATACTCAACTGGCGATAGAACACATATTAGCAGTGTGAAGCCTTTCTAAGTTGTAATAGCGCATATACGCTGTCACATCATCTCTCATATGCTCATGTGTTAGCAGCTTTTAAAATCTAGAAATGATAGTAAAGGGTTCTTAAGTTACTATTTTAAATGAGTAAGTTCTGAGTATAAATAGGTGGGTTGTGGAGGCCAGCGAACTGGCCATACTATAGTTAGCGGTTTGAGTGAGACCACTTAGGGTTATAGTTTACGATTTCAGAGCAGATAGCGAAAACATAACCAACAGAAAGAATTGTGTAGAAACAGATAAGCTCTGTAAGGCTTTTAGAAGTATTCATGATTTCCTCTTTGTTTTGTTTATTCACTTATTAGTCTAATAATTAGAGTTCGAATTATCAAGGTTGTTTTTTGATCTTTTTATTACAGGGGGTAATTAAGAGTTCTAACATTATGCTGAGCTAATTTTAAGGCTCTGTTTTTATTTGTTTTTTATGGTTTTTTTAAGAGCTGTTGTTTGTGTTCATAACTTTAATTTATATCTTTAATAAATAATTAGATATAAAAGTAAATTGGTTAAAGGGGCGAAAGTGAATTGGGTTTTAGGTTAGTGATTCTTTTGTTTTTTTGTTCTAACAAGCTGATTTATATTTAAATTTAATGAGTTTTATAAAATATTAGGGTGCAAACCTTTTTATCTTGGCGAGCAGTAAAAAAGCGATATGGGAAATACACACTGACAAGAATGCACTGATCCCAAGCGCGCCACCAAATCCTGTTAAGTGAGGGATGAGATACTCAAAAAACACAGTAAATAAAACCGCTGATAAACAGATGCTTTCAAGACCAAACCGAATAGGGGCGCTCATGCCCACAAAAGTACTGCCAAAAAATACCAAGCTATAAAGTTCAGTATTCAAACCAACTAAGTAGAAAATACCATAGGCTAAAATAGATAAGCAGCTCGACGCACGTATGGCATCAAAGCGGTTTCGCTTTGCTAACAGGTAGGTTGAAATGGCGCCCAATAGAGAGATAAATAACAAATCAATAGCAATCGAATTTAGCATTACATCAATACCTGTCGAGTAAGTACAAAAATAGCGACCGAGGTAAACGCAATTCCGCCAAGTCGTCCGCCAAAGCCACTGAACAGACGAATACTTGAAACATAAAGCAAGGTGCCTATTAAGCAAATAAGCGATAATGCCCATAAGCTTTCTATTAATTCGACAGAGCACATACCGGTGAAGCAGCCTGCATACAAGGTTGCATGGGGGTGGTGAGCGAGTTTTTCATTGCTCGAAATAAAGCTTGCGACAAATGCAGGAATACTTGCAGCTAAAACCACAGGGAACGCAAGAAAAGCGTGCAATAAAAAGCAGGAAAACGCGCCAATTGAGTAGCTGATTAATAGCGTTGAGCCAAAGTGAGTTCTGTGAGAAATAAGTTTTGCCTTAGTTTAGTGCGCGATTAATGTGAAAATGAACATTTGTTAAGTTGGTTATTTTATCGAAAGCGACATTAAAAAGCAGCCAGATATATTTTGTTTTGGCGTGGGATAAACCCAAGCCCACAGATCTGCATTGTCTCATTCTGTAGGCGCCGATTTTATATCGCGCTTGTTTCTATATGGCGTGGGGTGAACCCAAGCCTACAGATCTGCACGGTTTTATTCTGTACGCGCCGATTTTCATCGCGCTTGTTGTTATTTGCCGTGGGGTAAACCCAAGCCTGCGGAACTGCACGGTTTTATTCTATAGGCGCTGATTTTACATCGCGCCGCTTCTATTTTGACGTGGGATAAACTCAAGCCTACGGAACTGCTGAGTTTTATTCTGTAGACGCCGATTTTACATCGCGCTTATTTCTATATGGCGTGGAGTAAACCCAAGCCTACGGATCTGCGCAGCTTTATTGTGCAGGCGCTGATTTTAAATCGCGCTTGTTGCTATTTGGCGTGGGGTAAACCCAAGCCTACAGAACTTCACTGTTGGCGCCGATTTTACATCGCGCTTGTTGCTATTTGGCGCGGGGGAAATCCAAGCCTACGCCACTGCACGGTTTTATTCTGTAGGCGCTGATTTTACATCGCGCTTGTTGCTATTTGGCGCGGGGTAAATCCAAGCCTACGCCACTGCACGGTTTTATTCTGTAGGCGCTGATTTTATATCGCGCTAGTGACTATTTTTGCGAGGGATAAGCCCAAGTCAATAGCAATAGAAAGCAGCTTGTTCAATACAAGCTGCTTTAATGTCATCAAAAACGCGTTTTCGAGGTATTTATAAAGCAAACTGCATAAAGTTAGCAATACGACCAAAGTCATTAGTCGTTGAAGTCGGACAGTCTAATTAGAATTGAAGTAACCTTTTCTCTTTAATAGTACTTGCGTTGCTCGAATATCTAATATGAAATGGATAAAAGTCATATAGCAACTTAAAAACCTATAGTTTTTAAGTGAATAGCGAATAATTATATGGAATTGAATTGTAAGAATTGCCAAGCCTTGTTATCTGAAGACTCTAAGTTTTGTTCTCAATGTGGGCAAAGTATTAAATCAACTAGGCAACCTCTTATTCCGTTTATAAGAGAATCAGTACATGAATTGTTAGATATTGATGGCAGGCTTTCTCGAACACTGAAAACTTTGTTCATCAAGCCGGGTTTAGCCTCGCATGAGTACGAGCATGGAATGCGTGCCAAATATTCGCCTCCACTCAGACTGTACTTAGTTGTTAGTGTGATCTTTTTCTTATTATTTTCGACATTTCAACAATTCTTTATTGTCGCAGAAGATTACTCGTCTTCGTCTTTAGATTTGTATTCTAAAGCGATGTTTATCTTGTTCCCTTTATTTGCTGTTTTCGTAAAAGCACTCTACCCAAATAGTTACATGGTGAGTAATATTGTGTTTTCGTTACATATTCATACTATGAGTTATTTGGTCTTGATTTTAATGGGGCCACTTGAGGTATTAGAGCAAAAGCATTCTGTTTTCCTCATTCTACAAGCGCCTATTTTGTTATATGCATTGTGGTACTTTATAAAAGCATTTAAAACCATGTATCAGGCTTCATGGTGGGTTACGCTTTTTAAATCTGGTGTGATTTATTTGGTGTATATGGCGACTATGGGTGTGATGTTCGATGTGGTGTTAGCTAAGTGAAAACTTGTTGAAGAGATAAATTTTGCTAGTGCTTTGTATTATCATGAGAAAGCAGCTAGTTTCCTAGCTGCTTAAATAGATTAAAGATTTGTAGAAGATTTAGCGTTTGCTAACTGAACAAATTGAGGGTTTGAAACTAAATCTTTAATTAGATTTTGAACTGCAGGTACAAATGCTTGCGCAACTTGCTGGCAAGCTTTATCTGCTACCCAATTTGTTGAAAACTCGTAAACAGATTTTAAGTTGACTGTTTGATTTTCGTTTGACGAAACCTTAGCCTCAAAAATCCATTTTCCACTACCAATTTGTGAATTGAAATCAATCTTTTCGAAATAGCCATCAATTATTATCGGTGCATTTTCAGAATATAATCCTGAAAGCTTAAGCTCTGAAACTAAAGCATCTTTTATATAAGATTCAAAAGTTGTACCGTCTGAAACTGAAACAGGGCCAGCTCCGCGACACTGGATTTTTGATAAACCTGGCTTTGAAGCCGTAAAGTCATTTACAGAAACTTGCACGCCTTCAAACTTTTTAAGCTGCTCGATATTACTAGCTGAAATTCCATAGTTATTTACAGAATATGTTGAGCAACCAGCTAGATAAACAGAGGCAAGCGCTACTGAAAGTAGCTTTAGAGACTTTTTCATTAATTGTCCTTGTTATTTTTATAAATTCTTCAATTTCCAGCTCAACTTGAGCTGGAAATTGCATAGTAACACTGTTTCTGTATTGTTAACAAACTTAGGGTTTGTTTCATTATTTAAGTTACACTTGTTATTTCTTGTGAATTAATCTGTAAAGCGCAGGTAAAACCACTAAAGTCAGCAGTGTCGAGGTAATTATGCCGCCGACGACGACGGTAGCCAGAGGCCTTTGCACTTCTGCACCAGTGCCGACATTTAGCGCCATGGGGAGAAAACCGAGACTGGCGACTAGGGCGGTCATCATCACTGGGCGCAGCCTTTGAAGCGCCCCTTGCTCAATGGCTTGGTATAGGCTTAAGCCTTGCTCCTTGAGTTGCTTTATAAACGACAGCATGACCACGCCGTTAAGTACTGCGACGCCTGAGAGAGCGATAAAGCCCACAGCGGCAGAAATCGAAAAAGGCATATCTCTGAGTACTAAAGCCAATACCCCACCTGTTAGCGCCAGTGGCACGCCACTGAAAATCACCAATGCATCCCTGATTGAATTAAATGCGCTATAAAGCAGCCCTAAAATCAATAATAAAGTCACAGGCACAACAATGCTGAGTCGCTGGCTGGCTGATTCTAGTTGCTCAAAAGTGCCCCCGTAATCAAGCCAATAACCTGCAGGCAGGCTTAGTTCGCCAGTCATAAGTGCTTTTGTTTCACTGATAAAGCTAGCTAAATCGCGGCCATCAACGTTGGCGGTGACAATCACATTGCGTTTGCCGCTTTCACGGTTAATTTGATTCGGCCCTGTGGTTAACACGATATTGGCCACTTCCCCCAAGGGCACAAACGCCAGATCTGGGTTTTGACTTGCAGGTAAAGCCACAGGCAGTGATTTTAAGGCCTCTAAATCTTGCGCCCATTGTTTATCAAGCCTGACTAAGAGTTTTAAGCGTTTGTCGCCTTCATAAATTAGGCCTGTTTCAACACCACCGACTGCAGTGGCGAGGGTGTCTTGAATATCACTGACTGTTAAGCCGAGCAACGCCAAATGATCACGTTGTGGTTCAACCGATAAAGTTGGTAAGCCAGCCATTTGCTCTAAGCGTACATCGGTGGCACCTTTGACGTTTTTCAATAGTGCCGTGGCCTTTTCACCATATTGTTTAACTACACTTAAGTCATCGCCATAAATACGCAGTGCCACATCGGCGCGCACACCGGCGATCAATTCGTTAAAGCGCATTTCAATGGGCTGAGTAAACTCGTAGTTATTACCCGGCATGTCAGCGACTTTAGCTCTGAGTCGAGCAAGTACATCGGCTTTACTCTCATCAGGATTGGGCCATTCAGATTTAGGCTTTAAGATCATAAAGGTGTCAGCGACATTTGGAGGCATAGGATCGGTGGCAACATCAGGTGTGCCAATTTTTGAGAACACATGCGCCACCTCAGGCATGGTTTTAATGGTGCTTTCTAGCGTTAACTGCATCTCAACCGATTGCTCTAACCCAGTGCCTGTGATCCGAAGTGCATGCATGGCAATATCGCCTTCGTTGAGTTTAGGTAAAAATTCAGCCCCAAGTTTTTGTGCTTGCCAAGCGACAATTCCTACAAAAGTGAAGGCCATGGCGACTAAAGCAACCGAGTGTTTTAAAGAGAAAGCGAGTAAAGGTTGGTAGACAGCTTTTGCTGAGCGCATAACTCGGTTTTCTTTTTCTTCAATTTTACCTTTAACGAATATGGCAATGGCTGCTGGTACAAAAGTAATAGAAAAGATCAGCGCGCCAATTAACGCAGCGATTACGGTAAACGCCATCGGCTGGAACATCTTGCCCTCGACGCCTTCTAGAGCAAATAAGGGTAAATACACCAACATGATGATTAGCATGCCAAATGCGGCGGGATTAAAGACTTCTTTGGTACTGTGATATACAACGTCTAAGCGCTCTTGTAAGGTCAGTAAGCGAGCGTGTTGCTGTTGTGCTAATCCCAAACGTCGCAGAGCATTTTCAACGACTATGACCGCGCCGTCGACTATCAAACCAAAATCTATGGCGCCTAAGCTCATTAAGTTACCCGATACGCGATTGCTTACCATGCCCGTCATGGCAAATAACATACTCAGTGGAATAACCAATGCGGTAATGAGCGCGCCTGTGATGTTGCCAAGTAACAAAAACAAAATAACGATGACCAACACCGCACCCTCAAATAGGTTTTTCTCAATGGTGGCAATGGTTTTATCAACTAATGTTGTGCGGTCATAAACGGCTTCGACGATAACGCCTTTAGGCAAACTGGGTTGAATTGCTTGTAGTTTATCGGCCACAGCTTTGGCAACTACACGACTGTTTTCGCCCATCAACATCATGGCTGTGCCTAGAACTGCTTCTTCACCGCCATAGCTGGCAGCGCCGGTTCGTAGCTCTTTTCCATACAAGACTTTACCTATGTCTTTAATACGTACAGGCGCATCGTCACGCCTTGCGACCACAAGTTGTTCAATGTCCGTCAGGGTTTTCAATTGTCCGGGGGAGCGAACCAAATATTGCATGCCATTTCGTTCAATATAACCTGCGCCGCGATTGGCATTATTTTGCTCAAGCGCATTAACCACATCGGCAATAGTCAGTTTATACGCAAGTAGTTTGCTCGGCTCAGGGGCAACTTGGTATTGCTTTTCAAACCCGCCAATGCTGTTTATTTCAGTGATCCCTTTAACTTTCATGAGCTGCGGTTTAATGACCCAGTCTTGCAAAGTGCGCAGATCTTCTGCGCTATAAACCGAGCCATCGGTTTTTTTAGCATTGTCTTGTGCTCTGACAATATAGGTAAATATTTCACCTAAACCACTGGCGATAGGGCCCATACTGGGCTCTATGTTGCTGGGCAACTCGCTGCGAACACTTTGTAAGCGCTCGCCAATTTGCTGCCTTGCCCAGTAAATATCGGTGCCTTCTTCAAAAATAACCGTGACTTGAGATAAACCATAACGCGACAGCGAGCGTGTTGTTTTGAAGTTTGATAATCCCGCCATGGCATTTTCTATTAAATAGGTGATCCGTTGCTCGGTTTCTAATGGGGTGAAACCGGTGGCTTTGGTATTGATCTGCACCTGTACGTTGGTGATATCGGGGACCGCATCAATCGATAAACGTGTCATGTTATACACACCAAATGCGGCAACCAACAAAGTGGCAGCCATGACTAACCAGCGACGCTTTACGGCAAAAGAAACTATAAAATCAATCATATCTGCTCCTTAGTGTGCGTGGCTTGCGCCGTTTTTAAGAATATCGGCTTTTAAGATGTAACTGTTTTCAGTGACATACTCTTCGCCCGCATTTAAGCCTTCAATGACCGACACCCATTCGCGGTTGGCTTCACCAAGTGTTACATGGCGCGCCTCAAAGCGGTTTGCGGTTTTAACAAACACCACGTTTTCGTCTTTTAAGCTTTGAATGGCGGTTTGTTTCACTCTTAATTGGCTTGTAAGCTCTGCCGTTTTTACATCGGCTTTCACATGCATGCCCGGTCGCCAGTGTCCGTCAGGGTTGTTTATCACCACTCTTGCCCGAGCGATATGTCCGCCTGTCATCATAGGGGCGATATACGAGACCTTGCCCGAGGTGTTTAAGTGTTGATGTAAATCATAAATATCAGCGCTTTGGCCAAGTTTGAGCTTTTCGATGTTTTCAGGAAATGCCGACAGCTCAACCCACACTTGCTCAAGATTAATGATGGTCAGTAAGGTTTGATCTAAGGCGAGTTGTCCTTGTGCAATTAAACGTTCCGTGACTTCACCACCTGCAGGGCTCTTGATGATATAGCTTTGTAAGGTTTGGCGATTTTGTACTTTGAGTAGCGGTTGGTTTTTAGTCACTCGATCACCAATTTCTACAAATACTTTTTCAACAATGCCCTGATAAGGCGCCATGATGGTGAAAATGTTGTCTATGGTTGGCGCGACCACGCCAAACAAGGTGTCGTGTTGGTTTATTGTGCCACTGCTCGCACGTTCGGTTTTTATGCCATTGGCAAGAATGGCTTGCTCGGTGAGCACCACGACGTTTTCTTCTTCATCATGTTGCGGTTGTTTCTGAGCCAAAGTTGGTTTTTCATCGTGATCATGTCCTTCGCCAGCAAAAACCATAGTGCTATGAGTCAGACCGAGCGTTGAGAAAGCGAATGTTAAGGCGATAGTCGATAGTTTTAATGATTTCATAGTGTGTTACTCCATGGCGAAGAAGTTGCAGTTTGATTAGAGAGTGGAGACTGAGAATGAGCGCTACTCAGTGCTGATAGCGAGGTGTTGCCTATCAAACGTTGCAATAAAAGGTGTGAATTAAGTAGTGCGACTTGCGTGTCTATGATCGCTTGCTCGGTATTGAAACGCTCTTTTTGCGCATCTAACAGTTGCAACACTGAGATCTGCCCAAGACGATAACTGTCTAAACTTTGTGAGATTAAAGTTTTTGCCAATGGGAGTAATTGGCTTTGCAACTGCAAGAGTCTGCGCTGTTGGTTTTGCGCTTGGGTATAGGTTTGGCTGATCTGTTGTTTAAGAGATTGGCGAATTAATTGCTGCTGCTCACTTAATAAGTCGATTTGCGCACGTGCCGCTTTAATATTGCCTTGTTGCGAGTTTCTGAGTTGCAATGGCATTGCTGCTTCAAACAGCAGTGAAGCACTGTTACTGGCATTATCAAATCTGACTCCTGTACCAAGGGTGAGATCTGCTACCGAATTAGCTGAAGCCAATTGCATAGCTGCTTGCTCGGCTAGCACTTGTTGTGAAATAAGTTGAATTTCAGGTGCCATATCAATGGCGTTATGTAAGTCAGCTAAATTTGGCAGGCTCAGTTCTGTTTTCAGATTGCCGTTAGCGTCTCTGCGTGTTGGTAGTAGTCTTTGAACAGTATTGAAGTCAGTTTCACCTAACCAAAATTGAGCAAGGCGCAGTTTTGCTGTTGTAAATTCACTTTCAAGCTGTTGCTGTTCGAGCTGTAGCGTACCGTATTCAAACTGCATCCGAGCCACATCGGCATTCGATACCGCACCCGCCGCTGCGCGTTGTTTAATGGTAGTAAGCGCATCCGATACCGTGCTTTGCTGAGTTTGGCTTAATGCGAGTAAGCTTTGTAAGCGCATCACCCGATAATATTGCGCAGTGGCATCAGCAAATACATCGAGTTGCGTGAGTTGATATTCGGTCTGAAATTGCGCCAGTTTGCTATCTTGCATCGCAATACGACGCTGCTTTTTATCACCGCGTTCAAATAATTGGCTGATAAGCAAAGTGCCTTCTATAGCACTGACACCTTTTGTTTCGTTACTGCCGAATACATTTTCGAGCGAGAAGCTTAATTCTGGGTTAGGCGATAAACCCGCTTGTAAGCGGTTCGCTTCGATAACTGCTGCTTTTTCTTTGTAAAGTTGCAAACTAGGGTGGTTTGCTTGTGTGCGTTGTAGCACAGCTTTTAGGCTAAGCGGCGTTTGCTCAGCCCACACAGGTTGTGGCATACAAACAGCCAAACCCATGATCAAAAGTGAGACCTTTTTCATGTTCGTTACTCAATTTATTAAAATTCTGGATGAAAATTAACAGTCGAGCGCACACTGGATGATAGCCAGAAGCCAGAAGCCAGAAGCTAGAAGCTAGAAGCTAGAAGCTAGAAGCTAGAAGCCAGAAGCCAGAAGCTAAAATCTAAAAGCCATCAGTTCAAAATTTATAAATGTGTGCGCTAGGCGTGATTGAGTAAGCTCGGAGGCGGTACTAAAGGCGGGTAACTCTTGCTTTGATAAGCAGGGTTGTAACTTCTGATTTGTTCGCTATAAGCCAGCACACTTTGCACTTTAACGCTATTACCGCTGTGACAAGTGTGGTGGTTATGAATATCAGCGTGAAAGATCTGAGAGCCGTCGTCGGCTTGATCGAAATGAGGTGATTTAACTAATTCATGCACATGGAGAGGTTCATCATGACTATTATCGGCATGAAAAGGCGCGCGGTCACAGTTTAATAAACTGTGCAGCAAGACCAATACAAAAATGTATGCGATGCGCGATTTCAACATGACTAATCTATAAACCAATAATTTAAATGAGTTTAACTATTTCACACGAATAAAAAGTGCGTTAGTGTAAGCCCACTATAAAGCTTCCAGTAACAGGAAGGTCAACATGAAAATTGCCGAACTTTCAAAATTAACTCAGGTGACCAGTAAAACCATTCGTTATTACGAAGAGATTGGATTATTACCTGAGCCCGCACGTGCCGCCAACGGTTATCGCGTTTATCAGCAAGAAGATGTTGAGCGATTGTCATTTATTCGCCGTTGTAGAGATTTACAAATTCCCCTTGAAGAGATTAAAAAAGTGCTTGGTTGCGATCATGGCAATGCCTGCGAAGGGCATAATAATCATGTTGATGACATAATTGCTGCGCAATTAGAGCGAGTTAAAAAAGCCAAAATTGAACTTGAAGCGTTAGAGCAAACCTTAACGGGCTTGCTCGAAGGCTGCGATGACGCAAATTCGAGTCAGTGCAATATCTTACAGAACTTGCGAGCTCACTAAGTATGCACCTGGCACATTTTCATGGTTTCACCATAAACTGGCAATCAGGCGAATTAAGTAAGCAAGGCACTGTAACGCAACTCGAACCTAAGCTGGTGGCGGTGCTTAAAGTGTTATTTGATGCCAAAGGTGAGCTAGTCAGCTATGAGCAATTACAACAACAAGTTTGGCAAGATGTGATTGTTGCACCTAATGCGTTGCAACGTGTTATCGCACAACTTAGAAAGTCTCTTGGCGATACAGCCAAACAGCAGGCCATTATTAAAACGCATCCTAAACGTGGTTACAGCTTGGTTTTTGTTCATGTAGGACTTGAAGGTCAAGGCCGTGAAAATGAGAAACTTGAAGGCGAGGCACTTGAAAAGCAAAGCGTCAAAGCCGCCCATCAAATAAAACAGAGTCGCGTGAATCAACCAATTGTTTTGTTGGCCTTTGTTTCACTCTTAATCGTCATAATTACGTCTATTCATTGGATTTATAAACCAGCGACAAAAGCAGAAGCTGCTCAGGCAAATTTAATCAGTTTAGACACACAAACTGAGCAATTAGCTCAGGTAATGCCGCTGTCTAAAACTGAATTTATCTTTATCGATAAACAAGCTGGCAATCAGCTAGTGCTTCACAATACACAAAGCAACCTGCGGGAAGTGCTGTTAGAGAAAGCGAATGTTTATGGTCGAATGGTTTTAGTTGAAGATAAACAGCAACTGCGTTTTGGCCAAATTATTGAGCAAAATGGCGTTAAATGCGCCGAGTTAGTGGTGTTAGATATCAAGACTAAAGCGCTTACTCGTGTATTGCCTTGCCAAACTAACTTCTATCACACGCCGCTTTTCATAAATGATGAAACACTCTTATTTATTAAAACCGACAAACAATGGCAGTCAGAGCTGATTTCGTTAAATATTCAAACACAGCAGCAAACTAGCTTGCTTGCAGGTCAGATTGATAATGCTTTTTTATCGCCTGATAAAGCTCGACTCGCTATAAAGTTTAATAATCAATTACAGATGTTTGATTTAAAAGAAAACAAACTTGAAACCCTTAGCTTACCGCAAAATTTCAACCAAACCTTAGGTTCGAACAACTTGGCTATGGCATTTACAGACAATGGCAACCTTTGGGTAGCTCAAGATAAATCACTTGTAGAATATAGTCCTCAAGGAAAAGTCATTAGCAACACAAACCTAGCCAGCAGCATGCAAGTGACAGAGTTAACGTTTATTGAAGAGCAGTTGTTTGTTTTACTCGGTCGAGACAATCATCAGGTTCGATTAAGCTCTGTAACACAGCTAAATGATGTAGTTGATATTGCACCTTCTAAATTTACTGATATGCAGGGTAAATTTCGGCCGGATTCAGATGAATTCAGTGTACTCAGCAATCGAAGTGGCTCAACTCAGATATGGCTTCAACAAGGTGAGCAACTTTTGCAACTGACACAAGCAGGTAAAGTTACAGATCACATTTGGTTAGATAAAAATCGAGTGGCTTATCTCATTGAAAATCATGTTTGGCTTTTAAACCTTGCTGATGAAAACTCTAAGCCAAAAAAACTCGAGTTGAATTTACCTGTAAAGCAATTGCTGCAAGCAACAGCCAATGCCTTATACGTGCAATCTGAAACAGAATTAAACACCTCTCTAATTGCCATAGATTTACAGACGAATAGCCTTAGCACTCTATTTGAAGGGCCTTTTCATTGGGCGCAGGTGTTACCCGCCAACACCTTAATATTGAATGACAGTAGTCAACTAAAAAAAATAGTAGGCAGCCAGGAGCAAGCAATTACAGCACTGCCAGCTCTAACACTTCAGAGTCGCTATTACGTGAAAGGCAATAAAGTTTTTCTTCAAGATAAGCAGCAAAATCTTTGGCGCTATCATCCTGCAAAAGAGCAAGCTGAAGTCATTGGTCGTTTTGATAAAAACAATTTGTTTATGAGTGATTTCTCAAAACAGTCATTAAAGATGCTGGGTGATAACTTTGTGAAAACCAATAACGAATTAGTGAAAGTCACTTTTTCGAATAACTAAAGGAAAATAGAATGCTAAATGCAAGTTGTCATTGTGGGAATATACAATTAACTATGCCGAAACCTGAGTCACTTACCAGTTGTAATTGCTCTATTTGCCATCGTTTAGCAGCCCTTTGGGGAAACTATCCTCCGCAAGAAGTTTCACTCAATATCCACCAAGGCGGTACAGAAATTTATAGTCATGGTGATGAATACATACACTTTCATCGTTGTGGAAAATGTGGGTGCACCACCCATTACACCTTGACTGAAAAAGCCGGTAGAGAGAAAACCGCTGTGAATTTTCGTATGGTAGACCCCGCAGCTGCACAAGGTATTAAAATAAGGCGTTTTGATGGTGCGGACACTTGGACGTTTATCGATGAGTAAGCTTTGATTATGTTCTATTTTGTTAGGAGAAGAGGTTGAATTTAAAAGGTATTCATCATGCAGCAATTATTTGTTCTGATTATGAAAGGTCTAAAGCTTTTTACACACAAGTTTTAGGGTTACAAGTCGTTGCAGAAAATTACCGAGCAGAGCGAGACTCTTTCAAATTAGATTTAGCCTTGCCAGATGGCAGCCAAATTGAATTGTTTTCTTTTGTCAATGCGCCAAAAAGAGTGAGTCGCCCAGAAGCACAAGGGTTAAGGCACTTGGCTTTTTGCGTTGAATGTATCGAGACTGAAGTAAAGGCATTAGAAAACCATGGGGTTGAAGTAGAGGCTATTCGTGTGGATGAATATACCAAAAAGCGATTTACTTTTTTCCAAGACCCAGATGGTTTACCTTTAGAGCTGTACGAAGTTTAGAGGAGCCAAGATGTCTGATGCGATTTGCCCAAAGTGCCACGAAAAAATCGAGCCTTTTGCGATGTCGCTCGCTTTCTTTCCGTTCTACTTTAAGTGCAATCATTGTAGTGTGAGGCTCAAGCTTAAATCTTTGAAACTGCTTTCGTCAGTATTAATTACATATTTGCTGGTTGTGGTAACAATGATATGGCTCTTACCCGCCTTTAGAGGTTACGCAGTCTTAACAAGTGTGTTTGCCTGGCTTGTGGTTTACAATTTCATTGCGCAAAAAATGTTGAGTAAAAATAACCTTGTGGTAGTTGAGTGAGTTATACCAATCCTAAAAATAGATCGTTTAATTAAGAGAATTGATATTAATCTCGGTACTTTTCTATATATAACAATAATAAGTAAGATGATGATCCAACAATTAAACAATTCCTCCTATGAGGTTAGCCAGAAAATCTATCAGGTTTTTCAAGGCTCGTACAAAATCGAAGCTGATCTAATTGGTGTTGAAAACTTTCCGCCTTTATCACGCACAGTTGAACACATACAAGCATCAACATCTGATTTTTATGGCTTTATTGTTGAAGGTGAGCTTGCGGGTGTAATTGAAATAACCCTAAACGAGGGAGCAGTAGAGAGCATTGCAAAAACAACACTAGAAATAGGCAGCTTAACGGTCTCACCTCTGTATTTTAAACAAGGTGTTGCTAGCCGATTAATTGAGTTTATTCTTCAAAACAAAGCGTTTGAATATGCTATCGTCGAGACTGCTGTGGCAAACCAACCGGCAATTAAGTTATATGAGAAACATGGTTTTAGAGTTTTTAAGCAGTTTACACCGGCGCATGGCATTGAAAAAGTGGCGTTACAGCGAGATTAATGCACTTTGAAAATTTAAAACAAGCATTTATGTGCACAGAGCAGTCAAGCTTAATCACTTGTCAGGTTCTATAGCTTCATTTTGAATAATATAAAAACCGTCTAATTTCTCATCACCTTGGAATTTTTTACCATAATTGCCTAAATTTATTAAAGAATCGTTAATTGTTTTAGAGTAAATGCTTGGAATTTACTTTATTTTATAACATAGTGGTCGGTCCTCAACCGTGGGAACCATTTTTATGCTTAGCAATTTAACAATAAAACAAAAAATAACAGCAGGCTTTGGGGCAATCGGGATTTTGCTTTTACTGGCGTGCTCATTGGGATATATGGCGCTATCACAGATCAGTGATGCAAATAGGAAAGTAACTGACATAACACTACCAGGCCAAAGAGCTGTTGATGAGTTACAGCTACAACAATTACGCTTAAGCAAACAGGTTGCTCAAGCATACAATTTAGAGTCTGAAAATGAGGTCGAGCAAGCTAAACGAAACTTTGAATCTGCCGCTCAGACACAGCAGAGTTTAACTGTCCAATTAAAAAGTAAGTTGTCGTATAACCAAGCTGTAATTAGTTCTGTGTCTCAGGTTGAGCAAGCGATAAGCTCAATGGAGCAAGCTGGCTATCAAATGTTGGCATTAAAGTCGAACTCATTACTCGCACAAAATAAAATCTACACCTTGTTGCAAACTCTATTAGACAATAAAGAGCAGGCAAGTGTGGCAATGCTAGATATCGAGTTGATAGAAGGAGCAAAAGGTCGTCAGCTCGAAGAGATGATGGGGACAGGTGTTCGCATTGATGACATGTTGTTCACTTTGGAAACAAACGCAAAGCAAATTCCAAATCTTAATTTAGCAAGTATCGCTGCACACAAAGAAGATATGTCTTTTATTCTGGATAACATCAGTAATAATTACGCTTTTTTGAAACGCCAAGCCCAAGGCGTAAATGCAAATGACGTGTTTACTAGCTTTGAGAGTGCCCAAAAAGAAATAGAGTCATTATTGAGAGCGCCTGGCAGTTTATACTCACAGCTCAACAAACAACGCCAGTCTCAAGCTGATGCAACCAAGACTTATCGTCAAGCAGAGCAACATGCTGTAAAAGTAATTAATTCATTAAATGCGATACAAGATCAAACAAAAACGTCTTTTGAAGCGTCTCAAAAGTTAACCCAAGAACTCATTTCGCAAGCACAAACCAGTGCAATCGTTCTGGTTGTCATTTTTGTGGGTTTAGCCGCATTTATTGCATTTTCAACAAGTAAAGCCATGTTGTCTCCACTGAAAGCAGTGAATAAAATGCTTAATTATTTAGCTGAAGGTGATTTTTCTCGCGATATGCAAAAGCGCAATGATGACGAATTTGGCACTCTAATTGATAACATTAATCAGGTTAAAAATAGCTTACGTAGTTTACTTGATGATATTAATACTAAGGTGCATGAGTTAGATGCAGTATCAGAAAAATCTCTATCTGAAAGTCGCTTGGTTGCTGATAATGCGTCTTCACAAATGGTGAGAATGGATGATGCCGCAAATCTTGCACAAAGTGTTTCAAGCTCAGCATCACAAGTCTCTCAAAATGCAAAACAAAGCTTACAAAGTTTATTACAAGCCAATGAACGTAAAACGGAAGCTTCAACCTTAGTGGTTGATAACCAGTCTCATATAGAATCACTCGACGAGAAAATGGCTGAAGCGGTTGAGATGATGACCCGCTTAACCTCTCACAGTAACAACATAGGGTCGATTTTAGACACCATTGTGTCGATCGCTGAGCAAACAAACTTATTAGCACTCAACGCAGCAATAGAAGCGGCAAGAGCGGGTGAGCAAGGTCGAGGTTTTGCGGTTGTTGCTGATGAAGTTAGAACGCTGGCATCTCGTACGCAAGACTCAACTGAAGAAATCAATAAGATGATTTCTGCCTTGCAGCAAGATACCAAACAAGCTGCTGACGCGATTCATAGTGGGCAAACAGATGCGTCTGTGTGCGTAGAGCAAAGCCAAGCATTAGTTGCTGTAATGCAGCAAATTGAAGATGCGTTAAATGAAGTGACGCATTTAAGTGAGCAAGTAACACACTCAGCAGAGCAACAAGAGGGTGATTGCCAACGTATTGGTCATGTCATGCTTGAGGCCAAAGATACCGCGAGTGATAACGCATCTTCAATGAAGCAAATGGCTAAAGGCAGTGAGTCATTAAGTGAGTTTGCGCATAGGCTGGCTGAATCTGTCGAGAGGTTTAAGCTTTAACTGCTCAGAGATTAACAAGAGCGGCTTTTTTATTTCAATTAGTAAGCGTTTTGATTGCGCTTTTTTTCTTTGAAGGTTAACTTCATACTTATTAGTTAATGATTCAAAGGTGTTGATTTGCATAGTATAAACGCTATTTTAGTTAATTCGTTCACAATGGATGGCAAGGGCGGAAACCCAGCTGGATTAGTACTAAACGCGGACGACTTGTCTTATGCTGAAAAACTCAAAATAGCACAAGCGGTTGGCTATTCAGAAACTGCGTTTGTGTCAAGAGATGCAGAGGTTGATTTTGAAGTGTCATTCTTTACCGTCACCGATGAAGTCGATTTTTGCGGTCATGCGACACTTGCTACATTTTCGACACTATTTAACAACAGACTTATTGCTGTAGGCAAATATAGACAAAGAACAAAAGCAGGAATACTGGAAGTTAGTGTTGAAGAAGATGGTCGTGTAGTTATGGAGCAAGCTTGCCCGAGTTATCTACAAACTTTTGAGTACGAAGATATCGCTCAATTAATTGGCCTACCGATTGATATATTATCTTCAACTCAGTTACCCATCGAAGTCATTTCCACAGGCTTACATGATGTGATAGTGCCAGTGCCTTCAGGCTATTTAGATAAATTGGCAGTAGATAACGATAAACTTAGCGAGTTTTGTGAAAAACACAATTTAATTGGCATGCATGTTTTTGAGTTAAACTACTCTGAAAGTGAGTTCACAGCCGGTTGTCGAAATTTTGCGCCGCTTTTTGGTATTCCGGAGGAATCAGCTACAGGCAGCTCATCGGGGGCTTTAGCTTGTTATTTAGTAAAGCATGTTTTCAAAGATAACAAGTCACATGATTTTGTTTTTGAACAAGGTCGAGCTATGGGGTGTGCGTCAAAGTTGAGTGCGAGTGTAAAGTTAAATAGTGGGCAAGTAACTAAAGTTGAAGTGGGCGGCTTTGCAAAGCAAATAGGGCAACTCAATGTAAGTTTGATTAATGGGGTAGATTAATAGGCCCAAAAAACATCAGTAGTTTGGATTTTAGCTAAATCATTATGACTGAATCTTCATAAGTTTTTGTAAGTCGACTCTATATTTCCTATTATTTGTATAACAGCACCTCAAAAATTTAATTATAAATTTCATTGTAATAGAAGCATCAGTTACTATGGTAAAACCAAGTTATAGTATCGAACTGAAGAACAACATAGTTGTGGTAACAATCTGTGGTGACTGGGACATTCAAGTTGATATTGCCTATTTAACAGAGCTTGACGAAACGATAGCTAAAATTCGTGATACAAAGTGGGCGCTGCTTGCGGATATGCGAGGTTGGCAAGTCTCTGAAACAGTCATTAACTACAAGCATAATAACACTATTCAATTAGCTAGACATAACCAGCAAGTTGAATGTTGGCTAGTCGATAACCCTTGCCAAGGCAGCCATATTCAACATCATATTGAAAATGCTGGTGTCACTTTTATAAAGTTCATAAGCGATGACGAAGCAATTGAATGGTTAAACCAACAAGGCTTTTACCTAACATAAAAAGAAAATAGCCAAACATTTTGTTTGGCTGAATATTTGTACTGTAAATCACTTAGCCAAAGTTCAGGTTAAGTAGAAAATAATTAGCTTAAAACATTATTAAAAATCGTAGTTAAACCTTAGGTCTCAGCTTTTCAATCACCTCTGTGCTTACCCAGTAAATATTAGAGAAACCTCCTTTTTCATCAAACCGACTAAAAAACAGATATTTGCCATCGGGGCTAACTGTCGGGACAGTTTCACTAACAGTGCTGTTTATGCTCGTTCCTAGATTAATAGGCTTTGACCAACTCCCGTCTTTTTGTTTGAAATAAACATATAAGTCTCTGTCTTTTCTTGAATTGTCTTCTTTATTTCTATTATCAACGAGCAAATAACTTTGATCAGGTGAAATGAATCCATGGATACCAAAAGGGATATCGGCGGGGAGTATTTCTGGGTATTGCCCGTTTTTGAACGGAGAATAAAAGGTTTGTGATTTAAAGATATCCGTATAAAAAAGGTCGCCATTACTTGCCAATGTTGAGTTAAAAACTTCTTCGTTATTGATCGGGGATTTAAGTTTTTTGGCTGTGCTCCAGCTATTATTTTCTCGATTGACTACCCAAATCTTGGTATCTGTGAAGTCTTTGTTATATGCAGTAAAGTAAATTTGCTTACCATCTTGTGTAACGAATGGCTCCATTTCTCCAGCCTTTTCACCTCGGGTAAAATTCGCTTCCTTTATAGGCTGCCATGCTCCATTAGATATTTGGGAGTAGTGTATAGATGCCACATCCCCTTTATTTTGTGAGGAAAAATAGATTTCTTCAAGATTAGGAGTAAATGAAACACCCATTTCATATCGACCTTGAAGGGATACAAGGCCAGGCGCAAAGACTTGAGGGGTTAAGCCGGGTGGTGTTTGCCCTAAATACTTACCATTAAGTTTTGATAGTTCATTTTGACCATAAGCCACGTTGCTTAAAGGCTGTATCAAAATGAATAATGAGATTACAACAGTGCTTAGTTTCATAACTTTCCTATGCATTTAGTGCTGTTATCGTGAGTTTTTAGAATCAAGTGGCACAATCGAGCAGGGATTTCAGTGTGCCATTCGACAATATGCTTGTATTTATTCAGTTAAAGTCGCGTCGTTATTGCTGTGTTTTTCTCTCAACCTTTCAATGATTTCAGCGCTAGACCAATAGATGTCTATATCACTTTTTTCTCTGTCGATAGTTCGGTTAAAAAGAATGTATTTCCCATCAGGTGTGACGCTCGCGTAAAAGTCACTTTCTGCTGAGTTTACTTCTGGGCCCATGTTAATGGCTTTGCCCCAATCGCCGTTGGGTTGCTTGAAGCTAATATACAGATCTGACTTACCAAAGCCGCCTTCTCTTTCGCTATCCCAAATAATATAGCTTTCATCTGGTGCGATAAGGGGGTGAGCAGTCCATTTACCTGTGTTGATCTGTTTTCCCATTATTTCTGGGGTTTGGCGTTGGCCGTTAACTAATTTAGAGATACGAATGAGATCTTTGCTTTTGAAGTCATCGAATACATACGTCCCTTGTTTTGATGCTGATAGACGCATGATGCCAAATTCTTCTTTGTCGATTAATGGCCCTAAGCTTTTAAATTCAGACCAGCCTTCAGCTGTACGTTCTCTGTACTGTTTAGCCATATACATGGTGTTACCATCTTCAGAGAATACAAATCCGCCACGGCGAGGGAACTGGATAAATTTACGCCAAGTATTATTCTCCAGTTTGTAGCCAATTACTGTCGGGCTGAACTTTTTGTCTTTACTGCCGTGCGCAAGGTCAATGGTGTAATAAAACTCTTTCATACCGGGTGCGAATACACCTTGAAGCTCCCAAGCCTTTGTTGAAATAATACCTGGAGCAAAAGGCTTTGCAGTTAACCCCGGTGTCTTCTGACCCATGTATTCGCCTTTAAATGTGGCAAATTTTTCCTGCTCAGCGTGTAACTGAGAAAGAGGTAATAAAGATAAAGTTAAGACTATCAATTTCTTTAACATAGTGTTTCTTCCTGTAACTAGACTTAAAACAGTCAACGAGCTGTGACTTGATGAAGCGATATTCCACTTTGTAAAAATAAAAAACATGAAAGGGCTATGAAATCGTTCTGACGTCTTACTGATTATTTTTATTAGCTTTTATTTCATGGAGTTATGATTTTATGACTAAGGTTAAATTGCTTGAAAAGCAAATTGTTAAAGTACTGTTTATGGAGGTAGTCTCTGTCGAAACAAATTAAATAGAAGAAATAGAAAGACAATTTAATGAGGAAATTGTCTTTCGTTGAGCTAGCATTTGAACTTACACTTAATTTTTGAAATCTAGCTAGAGTAAGTACGGTAAGCGTTTATTTAACAGCAAGCAATTTTGCTTGGGCTATTTATTGCAGTTTGCTTTTCCGTTTTACACTGGGTTTTTACTTCAAGAACATCAGCCTGACTCACTTGTTCTTTAATGGCAGTATTGATACTTTCTTTTCGTTCACTGTATCGGTCAACTAACCAATCAAGATTGTCACGAGTCAGAAATGTGAATTTCATTAGCTCTTCCATCACATCGACAATACGAGCGTGGTAAGTGGACTCTTTCATCGTACCGTCTTCGTTAAATTCTTGCCAAGCTTTTGCCACTGAAGACTGATTCGGTATGGTTAACATACGCATCCAACGCCCTAGTACACGCATATTATTTACAGCATTAAAGCTTTGTGAGCCGCCTGATACTTGCATGACGGCCAGTGTTTTACCTTGTGTGGGTCTTACTGCACCTTCTGAGAGTGGGATCCAGTCAATTTGGTTTTTAAGCACAGCAGACATGCTGCCGTGAATTTCGGGAGAAGACCAAACTTGTGCTTCTGACCATTTTACTAAAGCACGTAACTCTTGGACTTTTTCGTCTTCGACAGATACGCCATTATCAAAAAGGGGCAGCCCTCTTGGGTTGAACAACTTCACCTCAGCGCCTAAATGCTCAAGTATTCTTGCCGCTTCTTCTGCCGCATAACGACTCATTGATTGGGCTCTGAGTGAGCCGTAAAGCACTAATACTCGCGGCTTATGATTGCTGATTGAGAATTGCTTAGGGGTTACATCAAAAGCTTGGTTGTTTAAAAAACGCATTACATCTCCAATAGTGGTTTTTTGTATTCACTTATTAAGACGAAGCGCGGTTCAAAAAGACGAAACTATTTTAAAAGTTTTTATTTAATTCTCTTTTCAGTTTGTTGTGGCTTTCTATGATAGTCAATTAGATTGCCTTGTTTATCTAACTCAAAATCACAGCAGCGATCGAAAAGCACTTTTAAGTCAGCTCGACTTTTTTGCATTCTAGACTTAAAGGTGGAGTAACTTACTCCAAGCTGTTCAGCTTGTTGTTTTTGAGAGCAGCCTTCTAAGTCAATTTTTCTTATTAAATCAGCTTCATCTTCAGGCATCGCCTGCAGAAATGGTTCTATGCATTTGATTAAATCAGCTCGAATGTTTGCGTCTTGTTTTTCAATTACCTCGAACAACTCGGTATACTGGTAGTTATTGTGTTTGCGATAAAAATCAATAATGGCGTGATTGGCAATTTGGAAAAGCCAAGGTTTGATACTGGCCTGATCTTTTAGCTGGTGGATCTGTAAATGTGTTTTTAACAAGATGTCTTGTAATAACTCTTCTGCGTCTGCGGGGTTAGACACTTTCGAAAGTAAAAAAGCGTGCAGGCTATTTTTGTATTCAGCCCAAATTTGTTCGATAGACATAATTTCAAATAGTGGTTTAAAGCTTTTTATCTTAAACCACTACCTGAATGACTAAAAGCTTACTGAAGAGGAGTACCGTCGAAAGTCACTGCTGCGACACTAGATTCAGCTTTTAAAAGTGTTCGGATATTACCGTGGTCATCCTTTTCAGGATGTTGAACAACGTCGATACGATAATAATCGCCAAAGCAATGTAGTGTCTGTTCTTTACTTAAGTTGTTGAGTTGTGCAAAAGCTAAGATTTTACAAGAGCCTTGGTTTTGTTCGGCACTGCTTTGTAAGCCGTTATTATTAAAAGCGGACGCAGTGTAAGTGTAATTATCAGCAATCACTTGCTGACAGAGTTCAAAAGTAATGGTTTCTGGTTGCGCGTTAAGCTGAGCTAAGAAGTCGTTTAATGTCATAAGTTTGTTCCTTTTTTGCAGAGTCTAACGCGCAGAGCGCGGCAGCTCAATTGAATAAAATTAAGCTGCTAAAATTGCCTAAGTAAACTTAGTCTAAAGCTTGCTCAATTCACCTTTGAAATAGGTGAGGGCATCTTCATTACTTAGTTTAGTTGCAAGCTTAATGCCCTGCTTTAATGCGAGGCGGCTCTTTTCAGTTTCTCCTAACTGTTCATAAACCTTTGCGAGTCTGCTTAAATAGAAAGTATTTTCTGGGTGCGAATTTACTAAATATTGCATCGTTGAAACCGCTTTTTCACCTTCGTTTCGCTCCACATAGTAAAAACTTAAATCGATTAAACTTGGGTTTGGACTCAGTGTTTGCTGGTATTTTTGAGAGAGTTTTTCAAAGTAAGCAATAACACTTTGTCGGCCTTCATTTGCAAATTGTGCAATGTCAGGGCTTTTATCAGCAAATAGATATTCCATTGCTTCGGTAAGGCTGAGGCTTGCAACCGATAAGAAATTAAATTGGCTGTAATTTGCAAAGCGGGCATGAAACGCTTGCTGATTAAGATTCTCTTTGATGTTTTCAAACAGAGGTGCGTTATTCACGAAAGAGCCCAGTGATAGATAAAAGAATCTATCATGATACTTTTCTGAATACCTTAGCTTTGAAAGCCTTTCAACTAGTCCTGATTTGTCTAGTTCTAGAGCAGGAGAGCTGGCGATAAAACCATTAAATAACGTCGGGGATTGTTCAAACGCATACAGCACAAAATTACCATTACTTGAATAGCCTTCCAGCACTTTGTATTTGTACGTTAGGTAGGTTTTATCAATAAACGGGATGAGTTCATTTTTTAGTACATTTAATGTTAAGGGATTGGCAACGCCTGATGCTGAGACGTCTTTCGGATGTAATGTCGATTCAACATCTAGATAAGGTAATTGCACTATGATCATGGCAGGCATTGGGCCCATTTCAACGTGACTTAGCCAATCGGTTTGATAAGTAAGCATATCAATTCGACTGCCTCCAGAGGTCGTATACAAAACAGGATATTTTTGTTTTTTGTCATACCCCCAAGGCAATATGACATCGAATGAAATCGTTTGTTTGGCAGCCTTAGATTGAAACTGATGGTTTATTGTTTTAACACCCTTACTTTGTTGCTCTTGTCCATGTGCGAGCGAGCTTAATAGGCAGGCGAGTGAAAGTATGAATAACGTGAAGTGTTTAATAATGTTCATGGTGACTCCTTGAATAGTTGCCACCATGATGAAACTAAATACATGTAATTAATTGATTTTCTATTGATAAAAAACTGATATTTTGCTGATGAAAAGTTTACCGAATTTTATTAAAGCGCTGGAACAATAGAGATGATTAATAAACCCGCCATGGCCCAATTAAACTTTTGCATATGACTTGGCTGTTTCAATACGGCCTGCATTTTTTGCCCTAAAACAATCCAGCTTACTACACAAGGAAAACCGACGACTGCGAAAATAACAGAGATTATAGTGACTGTGAGTAAGTTTTGTTCTGGCGCATAAACGCTCACCGCAGTGAGTGCCATAGTCCATGCTTTAGGGTTGACCCATTGAAAGAGAGCGGCTTGCATAAATGAAAAAGGCTTGCCTTTTTCTGCAATATCTTTGCTCTCACTTGGGGTTGCGGTTGCAATTTTATAGGCAAGGTAAAGCAAATAGACAATAGAAACGACTTTTAAAATGTCGTAAGTCCCTGGGAACGCATTGAATAGTTGCATTACACCTAACCCAACTAACTCAATCATAATTGCAAAGCCAACCACAACACCCATCAGGTGTGGCAGAGTCATTTTAAAACCAAAGTTTGCGCCAGAACTCATAAGCATTAAATTATTTGGTCCTGGTGTGATAGATGAAACAAACGCGAACGCCGCAAACGCGAGAATGATTTCTTGTGTCATAGGATTATTCCTTTACTTGTGTTAAAACAAGCTTAGCGAGTTTTATGCTCAATTATCACGCGTATTTCACTTTTATAAACTTGGGTTTTGCAATTAATGACGAAAATAGATGGATATAACAAACAAATATTGCGCATTTTAGAGAAGGATGGACGAATAGCCAATACAGAGCTTGCTGAGCAAATTGGTTTGTCACCTTCAGCCTGCTTAAGAAGAGTGCAAGAATTAGAAAAGTCAGGTTTGATAAAAGGCTATAAGGCAGTAGTCGATCCCGAAAAGTTGGGCGTTGGTTTTATCGCTTATGTGGCTGTTGGGTTGACTGAGCACTCAACACCTTCTCAATTAGCATTTGAGCAAGCACTTCAGGATGTTGATGAAATCAAAGAATGCCATAATGTGACGGGCCCGTATGAATATCTTTTGCGCATAGAAACTAAAGACCTACATACCTTTAAAGCACTTCATGCTGATGTGCTGGGCTCTATTTCTCAGGTGAGAACCATCACCACCCATGTGGTGATGGATTCTCCAAAAGACACAAGACAGTAGCGCTTTAGTTAAAAAAGTAGAAAACAGAGTTGGCGGTAATGGCTATTGTTTTTAACGCTTTTCGCCAACTCGCCAACTCGCCAACTCGGCTTATTAACCTCTTCGTCCATCAACTCTTTTCTGCATTAAAATGGGAGTATAGAACCATAAGAAAATGCCGAAACCAACAACCCATAAATAAGCGCTGATGTTCCATGCCAAATGAGGCGCATAAAGAACAGGCATAAAAGCACGCACCAGTGCACTCAAAGCTATAAAAGCAAATGCCCAAGCGACCATACTGGCAGGGGTTAAGGCTCTACCAGTATGACCAAGTGAGACTCTTGCCATCATTGCCAAGATCATTAACCCTATACCGCCAATGGTAATTAAATGCAGTGCATCCGCTGGATTAATACTGCCTGTGAGGTAGCTAAATGCGAGAAACAAAATGCCAACCGCACTTAAAAAGTAGCCTAAATGCAGTGACCAAAGTAGCGGCACTTTAAAGATACCTTTATCAAACCATAGAATGGCGCGAGTTAAATGCAAAGTGGCAGCAGGAAGTAAAACCAAACCAACATTGATATCAAGAGAAAAGAGCTTGATGCTAGCAAACCCAGCCATCGCCAATAGACTGAATAACAGTAGCAATTTATCTAGTTTAGGTGTTTTTACTTGTTCATCTCGGTTTAAACCTCGCGTCGTAAAAAATGGAATGACACGCCCTCCAATAATGCCAATTAATAACATAAAGCCAAGCACAGCCAGCTGAGTGAATAAGCGGGCGAGCGAATATTGGCCTAACCAAGTACTCATTAAAAATGCGCTATTAAATAGAGTGAGTAAGGCAAGTACAACAATCATGATGTAATTGTGTTTTGAAGCAGATGACACCAGCATATGGCTCAAATAGGCAATGGCAAAGAGCCAGAAAAATATTTGTCCAAGTAGCAAAAGTAATTGGTTATCTGCACAAAAAAAGAAAATAACTCGGCAAGAAACCCAAATCGTGGCGAGGGTTATTAAGCCTTTACCAGAAAGTCCAGGCACGCCGGTCCATGTTTGCGCTGCGGTCAGTAAAAAGCCAATAGCCACAGCAGAGGCGAAGCCAAAGATCATCTCGTGTGCGTGCCAAAGTGTAGCGGGAATTTGTGCTTGCCAAGAGAGTGTGCCATTTAAAATAAATTGCCAAAGCAAAATAGCGAACACAGACCAAACCCCTGCTAATAAAAAGAATGGCCGAAAGCCAAGCATAAATAACGGCCATTGATGTGGCTTGGAAAGTTTAAACTCACTAGGCACCGGCTCGGTTAAATTGATAGGTCTCATTACTACTCCACAGCTTGTAAATTTATCTTTTAGGGCTTGTGAGAGTTATGGCATTTAATGTGCCAAATATTATTCTTCATAAAATCATATTATTAGCAGGTTTGATAATTTATAGTTTGAATGAGTGAGTCATATTGACTTAAACTTTGAGTGTCTTTTGGTAATTAAAGAGTCAAAAATACATGGAGCAACGTTCGTTATCTTCGCTACTTATGCTGAATAGAGCGCTGGCTCGGGCATTACCTAACTCTGCGCATTTTGACGTAGAGCATTGTTTTGAAGCCGTTATTCAGGCTGTTAAAGAGTGCTTTATTAGTGATGCCATTGCTTTGTTACTCTACCAAAACAATAAACTGGTACCTGTTGCCATATCAGGATTGATGCCAGATGTGCTGGGTAGACACTTTGTGATAGATAAACACCCGCGTTTACAAGCAATTAGTCAGTCAGATAAGGCTGTCAGGTTCAGTGCCAATAGCGAATTACCTGACCCTTACGATGGGCTTTTGATTGCACAAGAAGGTGATATTCCCGTTCACGCGTGTATGGGGTTTCCGATCAAGCATCAAGAGCAATTGCTCGGGGTGATCACAGTAGACAGCTTAAATGCCGGCATTTTTGAAGACTATGCGCCGTCTTTTTTACAAATGGTTAATGAGGCTTTGACGCGACATGTTAGTGCCATACTGTTGACCCAAGACTTATTAACCAAGGCCCAGCAGGGAAGTCACTTAATCACTGAGCTGAGCAAAGGCCAATATGAGATGGTCGGGCAGAGTTTAGCCATGAAGCAATTACAAAGAGATATTCAACTTGTTGCAGGTTCAGACTTTACCACGCTTATCATAGGTGAGACGGGCACAGGTAAAGAGCTTGTTGCGCACTCATTGCATAATCAATCGCACCGAGCAAGTAAGGTCTTTGTGCAGGTAAACTGTGCCTCTTTGCCCGAGACGTTGGCTGAAAGTGAGTTATTTGGTTACCGCAAAGGTGCCTTTACAGGGGCGAACTCACATCGCGATGGCAAGTTTCTGCTTGCTGATGGTGGTACGATCTTTTTAGATGAAATTGGTGAGTTGCCACTTAATACTCAAAGTAAGTTACTTAGAGTATTACAAAGTGGTGAAATTCAACCCGTCGGTGCTGATAAAACCCAATCAGTTGATGTGCGAGTTATCGCTGCGACAAATCGAAATCTTTTAGAAGAGGTTGAAGCAGGGCGCTTTCGTGCAGACTTGTATCATAGGTTGAGTGTTTTTCCGATTAAAGTGCCTTCTTTAAACGAACGCTTAGATGATATACCGTTATTGACAGGCTTCTTTGCTGAAAAAGTCAGTAAGCAACTTGGCATTGCACAATTAAAGTTATCGTCGAGTTTGTATCAATTACTGCAATCTTACTCTTGGCCGGGCAATATTCGTGAGCTTGAACATGTGATAAGCCGTGCAGCATTAAAAGCAAAACAAAAGCAGTGGCCAAATAGCATTATTAGTGTAGATGAAAGTGACTGTGAATTGTCTACAGCGGCTCAAACTCAACACAATCTCGGTGATGCCCACTCTAGCTTTGAAAAAACAAAAACTACCGACTTTAATCATAATGGTACTGATTTAAGCCAAGTTGATTCTTTAAAGTCGGCCACTGAACAATTTCAAAAAAATTTAATAGAGCAGGCTTTATTAGAGCATGATCTAAATTGGGCGGCAGCGGCCAGAGCACTAAAACTTGATAGAGCAAATCTAGTACGTTTAGCAAAGCGTTTAGATATTTCAGTTAAAAAATCAATTTAAAATTATAAAACAACAGCTTATGGTTGAAATGAACATGTTTCAGACTTGGCTAAATGTAAATAGTAAAAAAGTATGGTGTTAAGAGTGTTTTTACTAATCTAAATCACTCTCAATTATGTTATAAGTTGTTTATTTTAAAAGAATATATTAATTTTGTACTTATCTTTAAATGGTCTTGCGGTGACTAAATTTTAGTCTAGTGTTATAGGGCGTCTCGTAACTTTTTTAGGGGGCCCTATGCAGGGTAACAAACAAGTCATTGCGCAATTAAATGCGATTTTGACATTAGAACTGACGTCGATAAACCAATATTTCCTTCACGCTCGTATGTTCAAAAATTGGGGGTTAGAAGAGCTCAACGAAAAAGCCTATAAAAAATCTATAAAAGACATGAAGCAAGCGGACGATCTGATCGAGCGCATTTTGTTTTTAGAAGGGTTACCTAACTTACAACACCTCGAAAAATTGCGTATCGGCGAGCATACAGAAGAAATGCTTGCTTGCGATATGGCATTCGAATTAGAACAAATTCCAGCTTTAAAAGCGGCAATTGAATTGTGTGAGAAAGAGCAAGATTACATTTCTCGAGAACTGTTAGAAGAGATCCTTGAATACGAAGAAGAGTATGTTGATTGGATTGAAGCACAGCAATTCTTAATTCAACACACAGGTATTCAAAATTATCTGCAGTCGCAGGTTGAGGAGTAAATCATGCAAGGCAATCCAAAAATCATCGACTTACTAAATCAGCAGTTAACGCTAGAGTTAACTTCGATGGATCAGTATCTCGCTCATTCAAAAATGTATGAAGACTGGGGCCTGGGTAAATTGGGTCATAAACTGGCGCATGAGTATGATGAAGAGTTAGATCACGCGAAAGCGATTATTGAGCGCATTTTGTTTTTAGAAGGCAAACCAGATACCGCCTCTCGACAGCCTATTAATGTGGGCGATAACGTTCAGCAAATGCTTGAAAACGATCTGGCAGCTGAGATGACTGTGGCTGCGAGTTTAAGAAACATCATAAGTGAGTGTGAAAAAGCACAAGACTATGTGACTCGTGAAATTCTAGAGAAACTTCTAGATGACACAGAAATGGATCATATTTACTGGCTTGAACAACACATAAACCTAATCAAACTAATGGGCTTGCCAAATTACATTCAGTTGCAAATGGACAACAGTGCACCTGATGCGTAATTGAATGTACTTTTGCTTTTTTTATAGACAAAAGTACAATGCTTAGGGCATTGTTTTTATTCAGAACTTGCCCTAAATTTTTTATATGAGCGAACTTTATTGTCAGTCTTTAATTTGCACAAGGCCGTTTTTACCTCCTTTTTAGCGGTCTGTTAAAGCGTTAAAGTTCAGCTCGCTTTATACTAAGTCTCAAAATAGTCCACTTAATTAAACGGGCAGGTATGATTTATTAACTTAATTGAGCAACCACTTCAGTAATCGCTTCAAAACGCTTACTTAACCTGAATTAACCATCGTCAAAACCTGACGATTGATCAGGTTTTTTCAAAATCCCCTCGCATGATACTTCTTTAGCTATTAGAATAGCGGCATTGTAATTTTAGAAGTTGTGAAATATGTCATTACCTCCTTGTCCAAAATGTAGTTCTGAATACGTCTACGAAGATCAAACAAACCTTGTATGTCCTGAGTGTGCGCATGAGTGGAATCCTAATGAAGTAGACGAAGATGCATTTGAAGTAAAAGATGCAAACGGTACTGTGCTTGCTGATGGCGACAAAGTGACCGTTGCGAAAGATCTTAAAATCAAAGGCAGCTCACAAGTAATTAAAATAGGCACTAAAGCCTTAGTCCGTCGTGTATTAGATAAAAAAGACCATGAACTTGACTGTAAAGTTGATGGTGTTGGCGAAATGATGGTAACGGCCAAGTTCGTTAAAAAAGCTTGATAATACCAACCCTCAATAATACTTAATTATTTTGAGGGATTAAAACTGCTGCTACCAGCGTTGAGAATTTCTTATTTACGACTGCATGGATGCAGAAGGTAGAGCAATGCAGGAGCAATTGCCGAGAACAACTAAATCGCAAAATTTTCGCCTTGGTAGCAACGAGTTTTCCTTGTCTCAAAATTGATTATTTAATTAAGAGGCTTGGCATAATTCATGAGCCGGGCCTATTTCGGCTCACGTCTTTCTGCTGTAATTTACTCAGTAAATTATTTCTTACCGCAGGCCACTCACTGGCAATTATGGAATAAACCACGGTATCTCGGTATGAGCCGTCTTTCATGATTTGGTGATTGCGCAAAATACCATCTTGTTTGGCACCTAATCTTTCGATTGCAGCGCGAGAAGTGTGATTAAAAAAATGCGTTCTAAACTCTACAGCAATGGCTTTGCTTTCATCGAAAATGTTTTTAAGTAACAGTAACTTTGCTTCAGTGTTTATTGATGTTCTTTTTGCAGAATCCGCATACCAAGTGTAACCAATCATGGCGCGTTTGTTTGTATGGTCGACGTTGTAATAGCGAGTCGTTCCGACCAATTTACCCGTGTGTTTTGAAATCACGGCATAGGCGATATTACCTTGCTCCATCGCTTTAATTGCTTGTTCAACATAGTTTTGCATATCTTCAGGTCTGGGCACATTAGCAAACCATAGATTAAACGCTTTTCCATCTAATACGGCTTCTTGAAGTGCTTGAATATGCTCAATTTGCATAGGCTCAAGAACAACATGCACTCCTTCTAGTTTTTGTTTTTGAATTAACATGATTTCTCGATTTTAAATTTGTAACAGCATATGAATTTTAGGTTTTAATAGAATGTAAAAACTCGAAATTAAAAATAATTAAATTTCTGAAGACACAGATATCAAGTTACGAATATGAAATTATCTAATAGTCTGTTTTTATTAAAAATTGATTTCTGCACCTAGTCTAGCTTGGAACCCAGATTAAAGTAAGTAAATATGTATTAGGATTTCTACTCTACAAGACTAGTTTCAATTACTGATAGTTTTTGAATAAAACGTTCAAAAGAAAAGCTTTACTTGTATGAAAATGGGACTATTATGACGAAGTGTCATTTTTGACGGTTCGTCACAGATTTGCTTGGTGAAATTTGATGTTCTAAGAATTGGCATGAAGGCTGGAAATTAATGGCATCATATGGTAACTAGAAACGGGTATTAGTTAACTTATGAAGTGTATGTGGAAGTTTCTTTGTAAAAGCGATCAAAATGATTCTGAACTTGGTTTATCGAAAAAGCAAAAAGCCATTGCTGATCGTGAACAAGAGTTACTATTCATTGCTAAGGAGCTAGTAGAAGAGCATGGCTTTCATAACTTCACTATGGATAAGTTAACAGCACAAAGTGCTTACTCTAAAGGAACGATATATAACCATTTTTCTAGCAAAGAAGATGTGTTTACGGCTTTATGTACCTTGTCGTTACGCTATCAAATGAGTTTGTTTAAGCGGGCTATGCAATTTGAAGGTAATTCTCGAGAAAAGGGTTTAGCCTTACATGTTGCATATGTTATGTCTGCAAAAGTTGAACCGACTTTGTTTAATTGCATATTGGTGTCAAAAACACCATGGGTTATGCAAAAAACGTCACCTGACAGATTACAAAAACAAGCAGAGCTTGAGCAAGAATGCTCGGCAATGATTGACAGTATGTTTTCAGTTGCTTTAGCCACTGGAGACTTAAAAATTAATGCTGCAGTGGGTATTGATGGTTTAGCGTTTTCAAATTGGGCAATCACATTTGGCAGTATTGCACTAATTAGTAGTGCTAGTAATTGTCATAGTATAGATAGAGTGCGTGATCACAATATGTTTTTATTTAACATTAATACTTTGTTAGATGGTTTAGGTTGGCAACCTTTGTCTGATTCGTTTGATTATCAAAGAACGTGGAAGAAAGTTGAAGAAACCATCTTTGCAGAGGAATTAGAGTTGTTGAGTAAAATTTAATATTTTTTAAACTTTAATGACGTTTCGTCAATTTTGGAGTGAAGATGGACCCTTTACCGCTCTGGCTGAAAAAGCCTGGCTATTTTCTATTATTCTTTGCTTGTATTGCATCAATCATTCTTATTGGTGCAGGTAATTTAAGGTTTGAAGGCAGTTACAAAACTTTCTTTGATGCTGATAATCCTCAAATGCTCGCTTTTGATGACATGGAGCGAACTTTTACTAAAAACGACAGTTTAAGTATTGTCATCGCGCCTCCTAAAGGCGAGTTATTCTCAGAAAAATACCTCACACTTGTTCGTGATATTACAGAATCTGCTTGGCAAACCCCTTACTCAACGAGGGTAGATTCAATCAGTAACTATCAGCATACCCAGGCGATTGAAGATGATTTAACCGTTGCCGATTTATTACCAAAATATGGTGAGATTAGTTCACAAGATGCTTATCACGCTAAACAAATTGCCTTAGTACAACCAGAATTGGTCGGAGGGCTCATTTCTGCCAGTGGTGATGTTGCAATCGTGAATATCAGAGTGAACATCGAAGAGGCGAAGCGAACTGAACAAACCACAGAAACAGTCGCATTTGCTAGTACTATGCTCAACCAATATATCGAGCAATATCCCGAAGTAACCTTTCATAAATCGGGCATTGTGATGATGAACAATAGCTTCTTTACATCGGCTCAACAAGATTCGCAAACACTTGTGCCTTTGATGTTCTTAGTTGTGTTGTTAGTTGTTGGTTCAATGTTGCGCTCTTTTAGTGCTTTAATAGCTGTGATTGTTGTTCTGGTCAGTTCTATCGCAATCACTCTTGGAATTGCTGGATGGTTCGATATAAAAATGAATACGGCAACCATTAATGTACCAACAATTGTTTTAACGCTCGCTGTGGCAGATTGTGTTCATATTTTGTCATCAATGCGCCAAGCTAGGCAGCGCGGGAGAGATAAATTTGAAGCGCTTGTTTTTGCTTTAAAAATAAATTCTAAGCCAGTATTGATAACGAGCCTGACAACCGCCATTGGTTTTTTAAGTATGAATCTGTCGGATGTGCCTGCCATTCGCGAATTAGGAAATTTAACGGCTGTAGGTGTGATGATAGCGTGGTTATTGTCAATCACATTACTACCTGCACTATTATATTTTTTACCACAGCGATCACCAAAATTAAAAAATACCAATGACCAAATTATGGCGAAGCTAGGTGTATATGTAACCACTCACGCAAAAATGGTTATGTTTGTGAGTATTGCGCTGATTACTATATCAACTAGTTTCATTACACAAAATCGTATTAACGATGTGGGTGTTGAATACTTCGACAAGTCAAACGAGTTTAGGCAAGCCGCGGATTTCATGTCGGACAATATTTCAGGTATGTCAACGGTAAGTATTGCTATAGATAGTGGCGAAGACGGTGGTGTAAGTAACCCAGAATACCTTGCTTTTGTTAAAGACTTAACAGCTTGGCTGAGAGCGCAACCCGAAGTTGATAATGTTAACAGTCTGACTGATGTGATGCTTAGACTTAATAAAAGTATGCACGGAGATGATGTAAATTATTACCGTTTACCTGTTGAGCGAGAATTAGCTGCACAGTATTTATTGTTGTATGAAATGAGTCTTCCTTATGGATTAGATCTCAATAACTTATTGGATATTAGCAAGCAGAGAAGTCGTGTCACAGTCTTACTTGATAATTTAGGAAGTAAGGAGATGACAGCCTTTGAACAGAGGTTAGCCGATTGGTTTGACTCCAGAGAAGAGCAATACACGTATATTGCCTCAAGCCCCGCTTTAATGTTTGCGCATATTGGTGAAAGAAATATGCAAAGTATGCTTACATCTTTACCAATGGCATTACTCTTAATCTCAATTTTACTTGTATTCGCTTTACGTAGTGTGCGCTTAGGCGCGATTAGCTTATTACCTAATATTCTACCTGCAGTAGCTGGATTTGGTATTTGGGGCTTATATAGTGGCGAGATCAATCTCGGTTTATCTGTTGTTGCTTCATTAACCCTTGGGATAATTGTTGACGATACAGTACATTTCTTAGCGAAGTATCAGTATGCAAAACGTGAAGGTAAATCGCCGACAGAAGCGGTGCAATATGCGTTTGTTACGGTAGGAAAAGCGCTCTGGACGACTACTGTGGTGTTGGTTGCCGGTTTTAGTGTGTTGGCAATTTCAGACTTTAGATTGAATGCGGATTTAGGCCAATCAACAGGGTTAGTAATCAGCATTGCTTTATTAGTCGACTTCTTCTTATTACCTGCATTTTTAGTGTTATTCGATAAATCAAAAACAGTGGAGAAAACGGATGAAAATTTACTTCGCAATGCTGCTTAGTGCAGTGGTAAGTTTCATGTCAGTTGCGTCTGACTCAAAACTTAGTCCAGAGCAAAAAGGACTTGAGATAGCTAAAGAGCGTAAGGCTCGTGACGAAGGATGGGGCAATTCAACTTCTAAATTAACCATGATCTTGAGAAATAGTCAGGGCAAGGAAAGTGTCAGAGCGCTACGGATTAAAAGCTTAGAGGTGGCTGATGAAGGAGACAAAGGCTTAACCATTTTTGACAAGCCCTTAGATGTCAAAGGCACCGCGTTTTTAAACCATAGCTATACACAAAAAGCGGATGATCAATGGCTGTTTTTACCCGCTTTAAAACGCGTTAAACGTATTGCTTCACAAAACAAGTCAGGTCCTTTTATGGGCAGTGAGTTCGCTTACGAAGATTTATCTTCTTTTGAACTCGACAAATACACGTTTAGTTATATCAGTGATGACAAGTTCGGTGAGCAAAGCGTGTATGTTTTAGAACAAACACCCACGGATAGATATTCAGGTTACAGTAAACAAAAAGTGTGGATTGACCAGCAGCATTATCGCCCATTGAAAGTCGAGTATTACGATCGAAAAGGCAGTTTGCTCAAAACACTTACCTTATCAGACTATCAAAAATACCTAGAAAAATATTGGCGCGCACATACGCTTGAAATGGTTAACCATCAAACAAACAAGAGCACCTTGTTAAAAACAGAGCTGTTGGCTTTTAATGTTGGATTAACTAAGAGTGACTTTAATCAGGCAAGTTTAAGAAGGGCGAAGTAAATGCGGTCATTGCATAAATTGACACGCCTGCTAATTGCTCCAGCTTTAATCACATCATTGTATAGCCAAGCCCATGATATTTATCATGAGCTTGGCTTGCAACAACGTATGTTTAGCCAGTCAGGGCCAATTGATACTCAGCAAAAAGGCTATACGGCAACGAGCTTAAATAGTTTTTACACACATAGCGAAGATGAAAATGTTTGGGCAGCAGAAGCTTGGTTAAGGCTAGACCCTCAAGATAGTGACAGAAATAACCTCGATATTCGAGAAGCCTATTGGCTGCATTATGGTGATGTTGATGAATGGCAGATTGGTCTTGCTCGTGTTTTTTGGGGCGTCACAGAATCTGTACATTTAGTTGATGTAATTAACCAAACTGACAGACTTGAAGGGATAGATGGTGAAGATAAATTAGGCCAACCTATGGTGCATTACACCCGTTACTTAGAAGGCGGGCAGTTTGAGTTTTTTATGCTGCCTTATTTTCGGACACAAAAGTTTGCCAGCCAAGAAAGTCGCTTTGCTTCGCCTTTTGAAATACATGATAGCGATTTGTTCGATTCACATGCCGAGCAGCATCATATTGATTTTGCTGCTCGGTATTCGCAAACCGTCGAGGCCTTAGATTATTCATTTAATATATTCAAAGGCACAGACCGAGAAGCTCGGTTTGTGTTATCAGATAATCAATTTAAGCCGTTTTACGGGCAAACTGCTCAATTAGGTTTAACAGTGCAGTACCTATGGGGCGGTTGGGCGTTTAAAACTGAGGCTAAATGGCAGTCTCGTGAAGCAAGCACGCTATATAATTTAAATAAGGAAGTGGTAAGAGCGGCTGTTGCCGGTTTTGAATATACGCATGTTGGCGTGTTTGGTAGTCAATATGATCTAGGGTATATCGTGGAATATCAACTTGATAACAGGAGTAGAGATCAAGTTTTGGGTCAAAATGATGTATTTACTGGTACTAGGTTGGCATTCAACGATAGTAGTAGCTCAGAGTTTATTGTGGGTGCCTTAGTTGATCTCGATGATCAAAGTTATTCTTTGCGAGTTGAGGGCAGTATGCGGTTGAGTGAACAAATTAAGCTAGAATTATCGAGCTATCTTTTTAAAAGTAAAAGCACAAACTTGCTAAATGGATTCGTGAGCGAAGATATGCTCGAGTTGAATTTATTTTGGTATTTCAATCATGACAGTTAATTTTGTTTTAAATTGAATAGACTCAGTTTACGAAATAAAGTTAGTCAGAATAAAAAAGGCCCAAAGTGGGCCTTTCTAATCAGTATTAGAGCAGATTAAAGTTTATTACTATTTACTAACTCATGTAACTCTTCAAGCGATGCTGCTATTTTAACGCCCGGTATGTTTGTACCAATTGTCGCTTCAAATGAGCCTTCTACGTTTGAACGGAAAGACGTAAACGAAATACGATAAACACCACGGACAAGCGCTTCGCTTGCGTTATTCATTGACGTTGTTTTACGAAGAAGAGAGTTGTAGTTTGCACCACTTGGGTTTGCAGGTAACTCTGATGTATCGTCGTTACGCCCTAAGTTTTGTAGCACCTTGCCACCGTGTTTGATTTTTGTATTGTCGATGATATTTAAACGATCAAATACAATATAAGTATCAAAGAATTTATCAGCATCTTTTTGCATGCCAGGTGTGAAGTTCGCATGTTTAAAGTCAGCCTCTGCTGGTGCAGAAACCGCCGGTGATATCATAGATACCCCGATTTCATCAACCGCAGCGGGTACCCACGCATAAAGATAGTAAGTATCTTTACCTTTATACTTGCCTTCAGGCTGAACTGATGAGTCTACATAACCAAAGTAGTTTGAGTAGTTCGCATAAGGTAAACGTGCTTCAATGCCCGCTACCCCTTCAGAAATAGAACTCTTTAAATGAGGTCCAGTCGCTGAACAAGCTGCTAAAACAGATGTCGCTACAAATGGTAATACAAGACGAGAAATTTTCATTGATTTGACTCCATGTCACTATTTTAGAAATGAGCATAGAGTATACGCGTGAAATTTTTATTACTAAAGTATTAGTTATTAGAAATTTCTCACTATGAAAATATTGACTGATTTAAGTTATATATAAAAAAGCCACCTAAAACAGGTGGCTTTTGGTTATTCTTGAAAGCTAGTTATTTTTTAGCTTCTTTTGCTGCTTTTAAATTTGCAACATGATCGATTTCGTAAGTTGGCATTGTTTTCTTACCGTCAATTAGGTAGTTGTCCATCCAACGCATTAAACGAATGCTATAGTCATATTGAGCTGCTACTTTACGGTTACCATGACCTTCGCCTGGGTAGTAAATTAGGCGAACATCTTTACCTTGTACTTTCATGTAACGGTAAAGTTCCATTGACTGAGCAGGGTGAACACGTGGATCGTCTTTACCGTGCATAATAAGTAATGGCGTTTCAGATTGACCAGCCCAGTAAATAGGGCTGCGCTCTAAGTACCATTGCCATTTCTCCCAAGGGTATGAACGAGCGTGTACAAGGTACATTTCATTAGAGATGTCAGTTGTACCAAACTTAGATAGCTGGTTTGTCACACCCACAAACATAACACTTGCAGCGAAGTGTTCAGTCAGTTTAGTTGCACCCCAAGCTGATGCATAACCACCGTATGAACCACCTGTAATACCAACGCGCTTACTATCAACTAGGCCCATTTCAACTAAATGGTTTTTCATATCAACAAGATCGTCAAACTCTTTACCTGCGTAGTCGCCTTGACCAAGTTTAGAGTAATCAACACCTTTACCTGTTGAACCACGGTAGTTAGGGTAGAAAACCGCATAGCCACGTGCTGCGCCCATTTGACCTGGATCTGAGTAGCTCGTTAACCAGCCGTCTTTGTCATGACTTTCAGGGCCGCCATGAACTGCCATGATCAATGGGTAACGTTTACCTTCTTGGTAATCAAGTGGGTAAATTAATACGCCGCCAATCTCAACACCATCACGTGCTTTGAATGAAATATTTTCTTGTTTCGCAAAGCGTTTGTCGTTTAACCAATCATTTGAATCTGAAAGGCGTTTTGTATTTTTTCCACGAAGCATGAAAACTTCGTTCGGGTGCTTGTCAGTGTTACCACGAAGAACGATGGTCTTGTCTGAATCAGATACAGATAAGTTCGAAGCAATCAGTTTGCCTTCTTTAACGATCTTCTTATACTTGTTAGAACCTACTTTAATTTGGCCAACGAAGCTTTCAGCGCCCACGTTTGCAACAAAGTTTAATGTGTTACGGCGGTTAGCCCACTCGAAATCACCAATGTGTCCCATGAAGTTCGGGATCCACTCTTCAATTTCACCCGTCTTTGCATTACCTAAATATAGACGACCAGTTGCAGGGTCGTGCTTATCTTCAGCACCAAGAATGGCAACGTAATCGCCTTCATATGAAAATTCAGCAGCACCTAGCTTGCCTTCTGTTTTGAAAGAAGTGGTAATTTTCTGCGAGGCTACGTCCATAACATGCCACTGTGACTTCATGTATTTGTCGTCAATCAGTGCTGTAGGCTGAGTTTTAACAAGTAGCTTGTCACCTTCATCAGAGAAGTTAATATCACTTACATAGCCTTCAATTTCGACCGCAGCAGGTTTTAGGGCTTTTTCAGATTGCACTAAATCAATAAGGTGTAGTTGTTTGTTCTTAAGACCTAACTCATACACTTCAGCCATAAAGCCAAGTTTTTTAAGCTCTTTTTCAGTCTTATCTTTAGTAGGCATGGCTAAGATAGCGACTTGTTTACCATTTGGATTTAGCTTGTAGCTAGAGATTGAAGTACCGTTTAACGACAGTACTTTTTGCGATTCGCCGCCGTTAGCAGCGATTCGGTACAAAGATGTGAATTTATCTGTTTTTTTCTTCGTTAAGAAGTAGATGAAGTCACCATCTGCAGACCACTGAATGCTGCGAACATTCACTTTACCTGTGATGAAAGGGCGCTCAACACCTTTATCATCAACAACATAAAGTTCTGAGTAGTTTGTGCCATTAGCATCAATGTAGAGCTCTCTAGGTACAGAGCGTGTAAAAGCAACAAGTTCGCCTTCAGGATCTACCGCTGTTTGGCCAACAGATTGGATTTTTGGAATGTCTTCAATTGTTATTGTGTCATTTGCAAATGCAGAGGAGGTAACTAAACCCACTGCAAGTGCAATAGTTGATTTTATTAATTTCATTTTTTGACCTTATTCTTCACTTGTTGCGCAGTATTTTAAAGACCAAACATAGGATTGCCAGTGTTTGCGATTAAAAGTGAATAATTAACGATAAGACTATTGGAGAAATTAAATTGGTATTTAAGGAAAGGATTTTAGGCTGTCATGAATACGACAGCCTATTTTAAACTACAGACTCTTTTTCGGTGGTAGCGCCACGTTTGCGAAAATTAACCCCGCGACCAGTGACATAAAGATCAAAAATGTTTGTTGACCAATTTGGTCTGCATTCACGAAACTTTGTCCTTCAATTAATGAATTCAAACCAATGTATGTTTTAGAACCAGGCACCAGAACAATAAGCCCTTGCATTGCCACGATTGAGGCTGGGGCATTCACTACACGGTTAAACAAATTACTAAACACGCCGACTGCAAAAGCACCAACGAATGCACCTATGCTGTAGTCAAAGTAAACCGCAGCGCTGATACTTGCCGCATAGGCGATAAAACCTGAAGCAATCGACCAACTTGCATGTTTTAGCTTGGTTCTAAAGATGATAATTAAACTACTACATAAAAGTAATATAGCTAACCATGCGGTCCACTTAGGCAATGCTTCGGGTTGAATAAAGTCAGTTTTACCAAATAAAGCAAACCCTAAACTAATGCCCAAAAAAGCGCCAAAATAGAGCTTAAATAAGAGCATTATAGAGTCCATGACTCGTGCTGTCCCAGAAACCAAGTGTCTTGCTGAAAGTTCAGCAAACCCCAGTGCCAACGCTAAACCTGGAATGAAAACAATGATTGATGAGAGCACAACTAATCTAATATTAACACCCGGGTCTAAATAGCTACTGACTGCACAGGCAGCAAGGCCAGCAACAATAGCAACTAATGGTTCAAGCATATGTGTGACACGTTTTGAATAGCCAGACCAAAGTACAAACAAGAAAACTAGGAGTGATATTAAGCCAGACCAAAGTACGTCATTCCAACTGGTCCCCATTAACATAGCAAAAGCGGCCCCAGATAGAGCAAAGGTAAAGCCTGTCATCCATGCATTGTATGGACTTTTCTTGTTTAAAATGGCTTCTAATTCATTATCAGCTTCTTCTATAGATAACTCACCAACAAGTACTTGGTTTACTACATCATCTGTATCGGCCAAAGAGCCCAAGTCATGATCTCCAGGGTCTACACGAGCAACATGGGTATATTCTTCTTCGTGGCCGTCTGTCCATATAACAAAGGTCACAGAAGTCGGTGACATGACGAAAGACGATTTTAAGTTTAAGTGCGTTGCGACTTCCATTAAGTGCGCTTCAAGTCGATAGGCTGGCGTACCATATTTGTGCAGCATTTTGCCAAGCTTAACGATAAACTTTCTTTTTTGCGTAAAACTAGCTGTGTTCAAGTTTTTAAACCAAATGAGGGTGGTAAAAGTAAATATTAGGTTAACTATAGCCGAAGTTAACCTAACTGGTATGCTTTGTTAGAAACGGTGCGAATTCTAATCTCTTTTGAGGGTATGTCTAGCATTTTATTGTGAATTATTTTTGTTTTTTGCCTCAATCCACTGCGCCATATATTGCGTACTTTTCATAGTGTGATGTTTTAACATTTGACCCATGAAATTTTGCATTCTGTGCGCCTTTAAATTATCAGCAATATCGACAATTCGCTTCACTAATGACGCTTCTAACTCTTGTTGATTGTAAAAAGACCTCAATAACGTTTCTGAAGCATTTTTACTCTCCTCATACAGCTTTTTATCTTGGTAAAGCTTTACTGCTGCATCAGCAAACGTCTGGGCGCTATTAGCAATTAAACCCGGCCATGCATGGTTTTCAGTCATGCCTTCAGCACCAATGTCTGTGGTTACACTCGGTGTTTGGTTTATCATCGCTTCTAGTAGCTTGCCTTTAATACCTGCACCAAACCTTAAAGGTGCTAAGCATACTCTGGCATTTTGCATCACCATATTCGCATCTTCCGCCCAACCTTTAATTAGAAAGCCTGTTTTTGGGTTATGCAAGGCAGTGGCCTTAGGTGGCGGGTATGAGCCGTAAATATGTAGCTCAGCTTCAGGTAGCTGTTTTTTTATAAGTGGCCAAATTTCTTGTAAGTACAAAACCGCATCCCAATTAGGTGCGTGTCTAAAGTTACCTATGGTCATAAAGTGGGCTCTTTGCTCAAATTCAGGCAAAGACTTTGGCAAATTCTCAAGATTAACCATAAACGGTAGGTGGTGGCATAGGTTCAAATCAACTTTGAAATGAGATTCGAGCAATGACATTTCATAACTGGAGATAATTAAACTCAAATCACAACGTAAAATAGCGGCAATCTCACGTTTGGCAATATCACTTTGTAAATCGGCTAAGGTAAAGTCTCGTTTGCCTTTATGGGCAGTATGTCTTGCTTGCCTGAGGCATTGTAAATCTTCAGTATCTAAGATTTTAAGGGCATTAGGGGCAAACTTATCGACTCGCCAACCAAATTGCTCCTCCAACATAAAGCGATCAAACATCACAATATCGGGATTATAATTTGTGATGTAATCATCAAAACTCGAACAATTTAAGGCTATTTCTTTACTGCTGATCCCAAAATCATTTGGATCAACCATGTGCTCTGTTGGTTGCGAGGGGGTAGCAAACTCAACTTGCCAGTTTTGATTTCGAAACGTCTTCAGTAAAGACATCATATGTGTGCCAGCCGCGGAAGAATTCGGTTCAGGCCACACATAACCAATTACTAAAACACGTTTACTCATTGCACTCTCATAGATGTTGATTTTGGAGGCGCGAAGTCTACCTGAATTTAATCTAAAACTCGACGTTGTACTGTAATTACGAGAGATATTCTAATCGCTTAAGTGTTTTAAATTTTCTGAAATACTCTGCAAATCTGGAATTATTCAAAGTTACGCAAATAGCTGCAATTTTAATGATTTAAGTATATTATTTCGCTACTAATTGATTAGGGGAACAGTATGAATCGCAAAATATCGTCTGTATTTGGCGCTTTTTTCGTTACATTGTTAATATCATCTGAAGCCATTGCGAATGCCAACACGATCGGATTCAAGACACCAACGGAAGAGTTTGCACGTTTAGTCGAAGTGCAATCTACACCAGATATTTTAATGAGCCCAGACAACGACTGGTTAGTTGAATTGTCACAGCATGCGATTGGTTCATCTAAGCAAGTGCAACCGCAACTGTCTTTATTTGGTATCGACTTTAACCCATACAATTACTCGCGCGCATCACTAAAACGTTATGCTGATATTGAAATACGTCATGTTATTTCGGGTTCTGTCCTTAACATCAATAACTTACCTGAAGGTGAGATTAGAGACGTGCAATGGTCTGGGAATAGTCGTTATTTAAGCCTTGTTTTAGAGCGGGTCAATTCTGCAACGTTATGGGTTTATGACGTTAAGACCAGGCGATTAGAGCAAGTCACTCGATCGACCTTGAATGGTTTCTTAACAACGTCTCCTTATCAATGGTTACCGGATAGCACGGGGTTTGTGGTTAATATTGCTGTGAATCATGGCAAACCCTTATTAGAAGAGCCCGTAGAGCCTCAAAAAGAGCAACGCATTATCATTCCAAATCAAGAAGGCTTAGTTATCACTGAGTACTTTCGTCCTGTAGAAGAAGTTGTTGAAGCGACTCAAAACGAGCTAATTACCAGCAATGAACTTCAAGTGACAGTGCAACCTGAATCAAACGAAGAGACAAACCAGCTTGATGAAAATGGACTGCCGGCTTCTGAAGAGATTGAACTAGATCCGATTGCCGATCAGTTTAAATTCTTTGCACAAGGCCAACTTATTAAAATCAGCTTAAGTGGACTTGCAAAGCCGATTGGTCAAGCGACCTTTTTAAATCATTTCGATGTTTCTCCTGATTCAACCAATTTAATCGTCAATATGATTGATGACCCCATTACATCAGATAGACCGCTTGAAAACTTTGCTAACGTTTGGCAAGTCTGGGGCATGACAGGTCATGCTTTATATGAATTAGCAGTAAACCCACTCGTTGAAACTTTAGACTCACCCGTTCTACAAAAACATAAGTTCCAGTGGCGTTTAGATAAAGGCGCAACGGTTTTATGGGCCGAAGCTAAACCTGATGGTTCAGATAACTTATTTACTGTCAGTGCACCGTTTCGAAAAGCGCCTCAAGCGTTCGCAACATTAGATTGGAAGCTAGATAAGATAGATTGGTTTAACGACAGTTTGGCATTGCTTACTGAAAAGTCGTTAGAAGATAAAAAGCGTCGACAAAGCATCATTACTCCGAGAGATGCAGACCAACGTCGTGTTGAATTTAAAACCTTCACTGAAGATAAATCTTCTCAAACTTGGCATAAATTTATTAAACAAAGGAATGACCTAGGGACAGAAGCTCTTAAAGTCGTTGGAGGTCGATATTTGTTTGTGCATAGCCAACAAATTCAAGGTGACACTGTCATTCAATTACTAGAACGTTTTGATGCGAAAACAAACAGTAAATCAACTGTATGGCAATCTCAGCCTGAGTTCTCTGAGTCTTTGATTGCACTGCTTGATGATGAAGGCATGCGTTTTTTATTTAGTAAAGAGACTCAGTTGCAGCCTACTAACTTTTTTATCAGTGATTTGACCTTCAACACCTTGGAGCAACTAACGAGAAACACGCATCCAATAGAAGGCTTTATTGGTGTGAAAAAAGAGCAATTGCAATATCGTCGCGCCGATGGTCAAACGTTAACGGCAAATTTATACTTACCAAATAACTACGATGCAACTCAAGGTAGCTTACCGGTCTTATTTTGGTTAGGTGATGATATCTACAATAAAAAAGGTGAATTTGTTACGAGCAACCACAAAGATATGGTGGCTTATGTTGCAAAAGGTATCGCAATTCTAGAAAACCCCAGCATGCCAAGTCTAAAAAGCTCAGCCTCAAGTGCAGCATTTATGACAGATTTGAAGTCTAGCTTGAAAGCGGCAACAGATGCGCTAATTGCAAAAGGGGTGGCTGAACTTGGCAAAATATCAATCGCTGGTCATGGAGCAGGCGCAACCCTTGCTGCACTTGCATTGGCAAACACGGATTACTTTTCTTCAGGCATTTTAAGAAGTGGTCAATATAATGTGACTATGGCAAGTAAAGGGTATTTAGACAGTGACGAAGCTTATTGGCAAAAGGCGCCTTTATTTAGTGGTGTATCTACTTTTAATTCTATAGATAAAGTTAATGTACCGGTTTTGATTATCCACGGCAAAGATGATGATAAGGCGACAAAACTACAAGCTGAGTTGTTATATCAAACCTTATTGAGCTTAGATAAAGAAGCTCGTTTAGTATTACTTCCGAATGAATCACATGAGTATCAATCAATAGAAGCTATTTTACATGTGTTATGGGAACAAGAGCAGTGGCTAGAAAAGTGGGTGATGCCAAAGCCAGAAGATTATCTTTTAAATAATGCTAACTTCCAACAGTACTGAGCATTAAACATAATAAAGCCGAGGACGACCTCGGCTTTATTTAATTTATAATTCGACCGTCAAAATTTCAGTTGCTCTTAAAGTCTTCAATTTAGTGCTTTTCCTTATTACCCAATGAGCTACCCACAGAGGCAATAATAATCATAAAAATTGCGAACCATTGCCATACAGTTAAAAGCTCTCCTAAGATAATAAGTCCGGCTACAGCGGCAACAGCGGGCTCTAAACTCATCATGATACTGAATCCCTGTGCAGGCATATTTCTAAGCGCAACCATTTCTAAACTATAAGGCAGCGCGCTTGATAAAATACCTATCATAATACCCAGTGGGATAAGCTCCCAATTCAATAATGCAGCACCTTGTGAGGCTGCACCATATGGCACCAATACGAATGCTGAAACAGCCATTCCAATTGCAACGGTTGCGCCACCTGAGCCTTGATTACCGGTTCTCTTACCAAATAAAATATAACCCGCCCAAAATCCACCTGCGACTAGGGCAAGTATTACGCCTATTGGGTCGAGCCCTTCTTGAGTGCTCATATCAGGGAGAAGTAATACAATGCCAGCAATGGCAAATAGTACCCATAAATAGTCACGTTTTCTCTTTGACGAGAATAAAGCAACCGCAAGGGGGCCGGTAAATTCAAGGGCAACTCCTATCCCGAGCGGTATACGCTCAATGGCGTAATAAAAAGTGATATTCATGCCGCCTAAACAAAGCCCATAGACAACAATTGGTCCCCATTTTTTTGGTACGTGTCGCCATGGCCTAAAAATAAGACATAAAATAAGGGCTGAGAATCCAAGTCTATAAGCCGTCGTGCCCTCTGGCCCAACATAGGGGAAGAGTTGTTTGGCAATAGATGCACCGGATTGAATGGTGATCATTGCACACAGTAAGCAAGCCACCGCGAAAAGCAAATCTCTATTTGCCATTGGTTATGTTTACTCTCATATTAAATCAGAGCCGTAGTCTAATCGTGAAATTCACTTTGCTCAATAGGCTTGTATACATTATTCATAGCTTTTGCGGTGAGCATCTACTTTTCTAACATACTGTTTTCTTGAGAGAGATAAATAATCACATTTATTACAAAATCTCGCTTTTTAAATATGCCATCCAATCGTCATGGTGCTTTTTCATATTTTTATGCTTTTTAGAATTTGTATGCGCGAGCTTATCTTTGTCTGTAAGAAAAGGGCCTGCGCGACAGAAGCTGCAATGATTATTTAAAAGGTAATGCGGTTGACTCAGGTGAGGTAATTCTTCGGATGTTGTTTTTGCCGACCACACATAACTAATCCCACTGGTGTCTTTTACATGCTTATCTCTATCTACATTTCTGATTTTATAACCTGGGAAGTCATTGATATTAAATATACTTTGACCGAGATAATTAATATCCAAGTCCTGCGTCAGTGAAGATTCTAAATCCCACTCACAATAAGGCTTCACATCTTTTGACGTGATAATGCACAACATGGGACCTGCAGGGTCAAGTACGTACTTATGCGCGAAATGTATATATAACCTTAATAAACGTCTGTTTAAGGTATTTACTGACAGACTCTGCTGTTTAAAATCATCAAAATTAGAAAATGCCGGAATTAATGGAAATTGAAATATCACCACATCGATGCTTTGACTAGCAACCCTTTGCCATGAGAGTGGCTCAGTAACATCAAATTCTGTTAATACTTTTACTTGTTTTTGTTTTAAAGCATTGAGCGCATTATCTTTGTATTTATTAAGCAATACAGTTTCTGAGTCATATACGCTGGCAATAAGCTGTGAGTGAGGGAATTGTAAAGAGAGTGCGTGGGAAAAACTGAGGTCGCCATCACCGACTGTCAAAATACGCCACTGTTTATTTAGTTTCATAACTACAATGTATAAATAACAATGGCGTGATTATATATTTTATGGCCTCAAGATACGAGGCTCGTTATCTTCTACCAGGGGATCAGAAGAAGCTATTAAGCTTGTCTAGCTAATTCATCTAGTAAAGACATAACTTCAGCAGATGCTTGTTCCATCTGATTTAGTTTTTGAATACAACCCTGTTTGTTTCCTTGAGCAAATAAATTCATTGCTTCAACGCCGCTAGCATGAACTTGTTTATGTGGTGCATCTAAACGTTTAAACGCACTTAAATCCCCAAACTTTTGTTGGCCTTCAGATGTCATCCAGTTACCAAGGCGACAGCTCAAGTGATCTGCAAACGCTGAAACCGGCTGAGAGTTATGACCAATCAAATGGTTATATACATCAGACTTCCACACAACATGGTCTAGTTTTACGGTTTGCACAAATGTCTGTGTAGTTGCATCCATAATGGTGTTTTTCATAGAACCACAGCTGCCAACAATACTAGAGTAGTCTTCATTTAATTGTGCGATGCTTTCAGATAAATTATTGTTTGAGCTTTGGATTACATTTACGGCATTCACTGTTTGCTGTGTGGTGTCCATGATCTGTTTAACTAGATCAGATACTTCGTTTGCAGATTCATTGGTATTATTCGCAAGCGCACGAACTTCATCAGCTACCACGCTAAAGCCACGACCCGCTTCACCGGCGCGAGCAGCTTCAATTGCAGCATTAAGAGCCAGTAAGTTAGTTTGATCAGAAATCTTAGAAATAGTTGTAACAAAGGTATTAATATTGTCGGCCATTTGCGACAAGCCTGAAATATTGGTTGTCATTGTCGCCATGTTTTGAGTCAATCCATCCATGCCTGCAAGGATGTCTGAGAGTGATTTCTCAGAAGTCTCAAAAATTGAGTTTATATGATTTATTGATTGGCTTTCTTGTTCAATAGAAGTAAAGCTATTGCTTACTGTTTCTCTAATTTCTCTAACTTGAGATAAGCCATTAATGGCGCATTGAAGGAGCTGGTTATCTGTGTTGTCATTGAGCTGAGATTGGGTTTCTACTAATAATTCATTGAGATTATCATTTTCAGTTTGAAGCTGAGTATTCTCTTGTTGTAATTGTTGTACTTGAAGGCGTAATTCTTGGAGCGCCTGTTCTTGCTGTTGATTGTTGAATAAATTACCGAACACAGCTTTTCCCTCTCGAATAGAAATTAGTATTAGATTATCAGCCTGTTATAAAAAGTGCCAGAAATAAGAGGATTAAGATCGAGGGGATTGACGAATAATCTTATGATTTTTATCATTGTACATGCTCTCATCTGCATTATGCAGATTTTCATCTGGTGATAACCGAGGATCGGCTTTTGCTACACCAATACTAACCCCAACGCTGAACTCGAATATATTTTCAAGCAATCGCTCTCTTAATTGTTCTATTTTGACTGGCTGTTTCTCAGTAAATACAACGAATTCGTCTCCTCCAAGACGAAAGCAATTCTCTGTGCCAAATTCACTAGATATAGATTCAGATACAAGCTGTAAAACTTTATCACCAGTTACGTGCCCAAATTTATCATTTGCATGTTTGAAGTTATCTAAATCTAGGTAAAGTATATAAGGATATTTTTTGCTTAAAGCCTGAAAACTATCAAAACATGCTTTGCGATTCCCTAATTGAGTTAGGTGGTCATGACTAGCTTCAAAACTCAATTTTTCTTCAAGTTTTTTACGGTGTTGTATTTCGTTGTTGAGCTTTTTTATGATTCTTCTTTCATTATCAATAACTTTATAAAGCACCATACAGGTAAGAATGAGGCCAAATTTTTTTAATGATGTGTCAGCTAAAAGGAACGGAAACTCTTCTCTAGAGAAAATGTCGTCTAGCACATCAAGAAATAAGCCTAGGCAATAAATTCCCCAAGCTACAATTAAAAATTGGTTATGAACATATTTAGCACCGTAGCCTATTAAAAGCCCCGTGCATGTAAACCAAAAAAGTTCCTCGAAGGCATCTAAATCAAAGCCATGTTTCTGCAAGATTAATGAGGCTAAGCATAAAGAAATTAGAGAAATTAAAATATAAAAGTATGTCTGTTTCATCTGCCATATCTAAAAGGGCTCACATAATAGATATAGCATAAAATAACTTATATGCTGCGAGAGAGTTCATATTGTTGTGCAATCATAAATAAATGACTAACAAATAAAACAGAAGTAAGGATAAAACGCATTTTATGATAATCCTTATGATAATTTTGCCATGCGGGCATACCTCGTTCAAAAACAAGAATGAGAGGGTAGCAAATAGCTAAATACGAAAGCACTGTGACAGTATTAGCGAAGGCTAGTAATGGAAACGGCATAACCAATAAAACAGCCATTATTGCATGTGTTTTACTTTGATCTCCAGGACGCCACAAAATGCCAGCACAAAATGCGCTTATCCCTAAGCTATAAAATGTAAAGGCTTGGAGCAATGCTTCGCTAGTTCCAAAAATTAAAGTTGCAAAAATACAGGCCAAAAACGGTAATACGCCATAGTAGCCTAGTTGAATGTGGTTTGAAAAAGGATGCATAGAAATCCTGACCTTAATAACTCATAAGTAACTAAAAATGATACCAGTTTTATGAAAAACTAGATCAAATTTTGTCTAAGAAAATATAAAAGTATGCTTTTTGAGGTGAGAATTCGATCAAGTTAAAGGGCTTCAATGCGTCTAATAAGATTTGTAGAAATTATCCCTAAGCGTATTTGCAAGATAATTAAACACTAAGCATGGACACATGAATATGTATTCGACTTAATGCCTCTTTTTATGTTTGTTGTCTTTCTTTGGAACAATACAAAACCCCAACATTGATACAACATAGACTAAAACCAATGAGTTACCTATAATGAGAACGTGCTTATCACTAACCAACAGCCATAAGCCAGCAAGTGCAACGCAAGCTATAGTTAGGTGAGTTGTTAAGGTTTTTAGTTTACTGCGAACCATAAAAATCTATTTCAAGTAGTGTGGGTAAATTATAACTGGGTCTTGAGTAAAAAACGACAACCTTATTGTAGGTAAAAAAAATGTTACTTTTTTGCTTGAACCTTAGGGTAATACAAACTTTTGTTGTTATAATGCGAACGCAAAACTTTGATGCAGAAAGTTGATTTAGATTAATAAACTATTTTTATCTAAGCGTAACTTTAAAGCGTACTACCAATTCTATTTTATTGAGTCGTTTTGGTGGGGTAAATGCTGGCTAAGGTAAGGTCAAGTTTTGTATCAAATAATAGATAGAAACTTGATTTAGGTAGACATATCATTAGTCCTTCTAAATACCAAAATTATAACTTAATGAGTATTGGAATTAGTCTGGTATTCACGATTTTAACCATTAGAGGTTCCATTGGTTAATGTTTTAAAAGCCTATAGGCGGCTTGATCTAAAGCGCTTAGTTTTAATTTTAGCTTTTTTTGGTGTGTTACTTACACTTGGTAATGCTTTATTCGCAGCTTATAAAGTGCAAAAAGATCTGCTTGTAAAAGACACTTTAGAAGCAAACCGAGTCTATGCAAGCAAGTTGGCCAGTGTCACTGATTTGTTTTTAGAATCAACACTGGCTCAATTAGAATATGCCTCGCTTGTTATAAGTGATAATCATAGTAATAAAGAAGTGTTACAAGCAGAACTTGACAGACTTCTGAATCAAACCAATAGTTTTAATGCAACTATCTTTGTAAATAAACAAGGAAAAATCTTAGCCGTTTCTCCAGCTTCACTTAATTTGTCTGATACATACATTGAGGATGAGCAAGCACTAGAACCTTTAAAACGTCAGCAAACCTTCATATCTGAACCCTTCTTATCCCCAGCAGGTAACTTAATTGTTAGCATAACGTCGCCTGTATTTGATAGTAGAAAGCGTTTTGTCGGGTTTGTTGGTGGCGCAATTTATTTGCAAGAAAAAAACATTCTGAATCAAATTTTAGACCAACATCATCATGGCGGTGATTCATATACTTATGTCGTTGACCAAAGTGGTAAGATTATTTTTCATAAAGACCTTGAGAGAATAGGTGAGCAAGTATCTAATAATCAAATAATTGATACTGTGCTATCAGGTATTTCTGGAAGTATGATCGCTGCAAACTCACAAAATTATCAAATGCTGGCAGGGTTTGCACCTGTAGAATTGTCTAAGTGGGGAGTTGTCTCACAAAGTCATAAGTCAGCAATGTTTGAGAAAGTGTTTAAAACAATTTCTGATGTTTTATTAAGTACCTTACCGCTTATTGTTCTTACCTTAATTGTTATACTGCTTTTAGCGACTAAAATCGCTGAACCATTGGCAAATTTGGCAAACGCTTTAAGAGATGAAGGACTTGATACTAAAATTGATCCAAATAAGATCCATACTTGGTATTTTGAAGCTGATTATTTAAAGCAGGCTTTGCTTTTAAGTCATGAGCGAATTGAGCAAACGATAAAAAAGTTAGATCAAGATAGACAAAAGGACCAGCTCACTCAGTTGCTTAATCGTCGAGGAATGGAAAATGCGTTAAAGTATTTTGTCTCTAATTCCCAACCTTTTTCAGTACTTGCACTCGATATTGACCATTTTAAAAGGGTCAATGATAACTATGGTCATGACGTTGGTGATATTGTTATAAAACAATTTGCAGCTTTAATGCAAAAATGTGCTAGAGAGCAAGATTTAGTATGTCGTTCAGGTGGTGAAGAGTTCTTAATTTTCTTACCTCATGTTGATCTAGATGTTGCTTATAAAATAGCTGAGCGTTTACGGCTGAGTATTGAAAATTACGTATTTGATCAAGTGGGTAAAGTTACCACTTCAATCGGTATTTCTCGCTGGCCTGATTATAGTGAAGATATTGAGACGGTACTTAAGCAAGCCGATAGGGCTCTATATAGTGCAAAAGAAGCGGGGCGTAACAGAACACATCTTGTGGAACATGACAATAAATAAGCACTTTCAAACTGGCTGTTTGCAATCGTTGACATCTTGGAGATGAATAATGGCACTAATTTAGGTATTATGCGCGCTTCAGACTATGAGTTATACCAATCCTCTTAATTAAATGAATTGGTATTGGTCTTAGATTAATAAGAATAGGAGCGTGTAAATGGGTAATCTTAAAGTACCCCATACCTTGATTTTGTTATTGGGCATGATGGTTGTTGCATTAGTTGCTACCTGGATTGTGCCACAGGGCTTTTTTGAAACAAGTACGACCGAGTCAGGTCGTCAAATGGTTGTGGCGGGCACATATGCTCAAGTTGCAGATAAAACGTATCTTACCCCTTGGGACTTACTCACTTCTATTCCTCGTGCCTTTGCAGCTGCACAAGATGTTATTTTCTTCGTTTTAATTGTTGGTGGTGTGTTAGCTATTGCTCGTGCAACGGGTACTGTTGATGCGTTAATAGGTCGTCTGCTAGAAAAGCATGGCACTAAGCCACAACGTCTTATTTTTATGGTGGTATTTTGCTTTGCTTTGGCATCGAGTGCCATAGGTACAGCGGGCGAGTATATTCCCTTCGTATTAATATTGGTGGCTTTATGTAAAGCAATGCGTCTCGATGCAATGACTGCTGTAGGCATGATTGTAGCGGGTTATGGTATTGGTTACGGTGTATCAGCATTTAATCCATTTACTGTACTTATCGCGCAGCAGATTGCTGAGATCCCTGTTTATTCAGGTATTTGGTTGCGTTTCGCAATTTTTGTTCCTTTCGTCCTAATAGGCTTCCATCATGTATGGAGCTATGCGAAGAAAGTTAGCGAGGATCCAAGTAAGTCTATGATGGTGGGCGTACCTTGCCCTCTTGCCGGTAAAGAACAACCAGACTACCCAAAATTAAACAAAAGGCATCAGCTTATTCTTGGTAGCTTTTTGGCTACTCTAACGATTGCAGTTTGGGGTATTGCTACACAAGGCTGGTACCTATATGAATTAGGCGGAGTATTTGTCGCTTGGGGTGCAGTGGTTGCTATTCTAGGTAAACTATCAGCTGATGAAACTGCTGAACGTTTTATCGAAGGGGTGTCTGATCTTGTAACTACAGCAATTCTTATTGGTGTTGCTCGAGGTATCGCACTCATTCTAGAAGATGGCCAAATTCTTCACACTCTTGTACACGGTATGTCATTACCGCTTTCTCATGTTGCAGCTGAGGTATCGGCTGTGGGGATGCTTATTATTCAAACCCTTTTAAATACGTTTATTCCATCAGGTTCAGGTCAAGCATATGTGACCATGCCTTTGATGGCGCCTCTTGGAGATTTAGTGGGTGTACCTCGTCAGGTTGCAGTTCTTGCTTATCAATTTGGTGATGGCTTCTCAAATATGATCATTCCTACAAATGCGGTATTAATGGGGATTTTAGGTATGGCGGGCGTGCCTTATACACACTGGTTCCGTTTTTGCTTACCGTTAATGTTAAAGCTTATGGCTGCAGCTTCTGCCGTTCTCGTATTAGCGGTTATGTTTGGCTATGGGCTTGATGTGCAACCAGTAGTACAATAATCACTCAAATAGTTTGAAAGTCGTGATATGTACCTATTATCACGGCTTTTTCTTTTCACTTTTTTGATCTAACTACAAAACACCTTAAAACGCTTCCATTATTATTACGATTCGTGCATTTTGTATATACGTCGTTTAAATAGTGGATCCCATGACGCTCTCATTTAGCCATTTTTACAGTCTTGAGAATAGCCAAGCAAGATATGAACAAGCCATTCAAATGATGTTTGAAAGGCTTTCTCCTGTTCATTGCCTGATCGGACAGTTTATTAATGGAAAAACTCAAGTACAAACAATTTGTTATGCAAAGGATGGCGAACTTAAACCAAACATCACCTATGACTTAGCGGGTACACCTTGCAATGATGCACAGGATAGCCAAGGTGTTTGCATGCTTAATACCTGTTTGCAAGAAACGTATGTTGAAGACGAACTGTTAAGGTTATTAAATATTAATAGTTATGCAGGTGTTACGCTTCGTGCATTAGATCATACGCCTATAGGTATTATGGTTTGCATGTATGAAGATGAAAGATTACTAGATGATGCACAACAGTCATTTCTTAAAGAGTTGAGTTATATCGTTGGTGCTGAGTTAAATCATAATTTAGAAGTGGCTTCCCAAGATTTGATTTTAAAACAGCTCGCGAAAGGTGAGCGAATTGCGAAGTTAAGCTCTTGGAATTGGCACCTAGACCAAGATAAGCACTGGTTTAGCAAAGAAATGCAGTACCTTATTGGTAATCATCATGATATAGACTTGAGCCTAGATTGTTTTTTAGAGTGTTTAGATCCAAGAGATAAAGAAAGACTAGAAGGTATTTTATCCCAGTTGCAACAGGGGCATATCGAACAGGTTGATACCACTGTTCGCCATAAATTAATCTCTAAACGCAAAGGCTTAATGCGCATAATTGGACATATTGAAAATGAGACAGGACCAATCTCAGAGCGCGTATTCACTGCTACAGTACAAGATATCTCTCAAATTAATGCCCTAACGAAACAACTAGAGCTTACTAATGTCGTTTTCGAGCATGCCACTGACGCTATCATGATCACCGACCATGAAAATAAAATCATCATGGTCAACAAGGCGTTCGAAGATCTAACTGGTTATAAAGGCAATGAGTTGATGGGACAAGATCCTGGCGTCCTGTCTTCTGGCCAGCAGAGTAAACAGTTTTATAAAAAAATGTGGCATGCGTTAGAAACTTCAGGTACTTGGAAAGGTGAAATCTATAACCGTAGAAAGAATGGGCAAATCTTTCCAGAGGAGCTTACTTTAAGTGTCGTAAAAGATGAATTAAATCAGCCTACGAATTACGTTGCAATATTCAGAGATATCACTGAATGGAAACGCAATGAAGCACAATTAACGTTTTACGCGAACCATGAGCCGTTAACTGGACTGACGAACCGTCGCTCATTTTTGGAAAATTTAGAACAAGTCATTTCAGAAAATCGTGCGCAGAAAAAAGAATCGGTCATATTATTTATTGGCTTAGATAGATTTAAAGAAGTTAATGATATTTATGGCTCTGAAATTGGCGATAATGTGTTGTTATCTGTAGCAAAACGCATTAAAAATGGAGTCCGTAGACAAGACATAGTGTGCCGATATGGTGGTGATGAATTTGCTATCCTGTTGCAAAATAGCGGCATTGAAAATGCGATGTTAGTTGCCAACAAAATACAGTCAAAAATATCATTACCGTATGTGTTCAACGAGTTGTCGGTAGAGATCACTGCCTGTATTGGTGTAGCTGAATTAGTATCAAATCAACCTTTAACAGCCTCTACTTTAATCAGTCATGCGACACATGCATTAGGCTCAGCAAAGAAAACCTCACCAGGGCAAATTGCACTTTATAATGAATCGATTCAAAACGCTTACTTACAGAAAATACACCTCAGAGACAAACTCAAAGAGGCCATAAAATTTCAACTTCTCTCAGTACATTACCAGCCAATTATTGACTCAACGACTGGGAAAATTTGTAAGTTTGAAGCGCTTGTTCGCTGGTCTGACAGTGAGTTAGGTGCAATTTCACCCGGACAATTTATTCCAATAGCTGAAGAGTTTGGTCTTATCCATCAAATCGGCCAATTTGTATTAGAAAAGAGCTGTCATGATTTAGCAAAAATGCACAGTCTAGGCCATACACATATCTCAATTTCGATTAACCGCTCTGTAAATGAATTTAAAGCTAGTAACGACCAATATAAGCAAATTATTGAGGCGATTGAGAAAAATAACTTGCCCTATAATGCGTTAACGATTGAAGTGACTGAATCTGTAGCAGCGAATCAATATACTTGGCAAGTATTGGGTGATTTACAGAATAAAGGTGTGCAAATAGCACTTGATGATTTCTGCACAGGATATTCTTCATTAAGTCACTTACTTAAAAGTAAAGTCGACTTTGTGAAAATTGACCGTTCATTCATTGATACTTTGATTGATGATAAAAAGAAGCAAGCCATGATTAAATACCTTGTCGAATTGGGTGATGACATTGGTACACAGTTAATTGCTGAAGGTGTTGAGAAAATTGAACAAGTGAATATGCTTAAGCAATTTGGTTGTCATAAAGTACAAGGCTTCTTTTATAGCCCAGCACAACCAATTTCGGCTTGTTTATCCATGTTAGAAGAGTAAAAATTACTAAAGGCATTCATCTTGGTATGAATGCCTTTAATTTATCTCACTTTATAAGTTTGGTTTTAAAACATCGTAAAGAGCATCAATGTGATCATCTCTGTCGTTTAGCGCAGCAATATAGCGATACTTTTCACCACCTGCTTCTTCGAAAATCTCGCGATTTTCTTCCTCTAATTCTTCTAATGTTTCTAAGCAATCAGCGCTGAATGCCGGACTGATAATAGCAATATCTTTGATGCCTTCTTTAGGGAAAGATTCTAGGGTTGCATCTGTGTATGGTTTTAACCATTCAGCTTTACCAAAACGACTTTGGAAAGTCGTCATCACTAGGTCTTTATCTAAGCCTAATTTTTCAACGACTAAGCGCGTGGTTTGGTGGCATAAGCAGTGATACGGGTCGCCATGATCTAAAAACTGCTTTGGCATACCGTGGTAAGAGAAGACGATTTTTTGTGGCTTCCCATGTTTATCTAAATCTTCTTGAATGCTATTAGCTAGAGACTCGATATAAAGCGGGTTTGTGTGATAACCGTTGATGAAATGTAATTCAGGTACCCAGCGCCATTTCTTTAATACATTTGCAATTGCGTCAAAAGTCGAACCCGTTGTTGGGCTTGAATACTGAGGGTACAAAGGGAACACGACAATGCGAGTAATACCTTTATCTCTCAGTTTTTCTAAACCCGCTTCAATTGAAGGGTTGCCATACCGCATTGCAAGCTCGACCTCTACGTTATGATTATTGGCTTTTAACTTCTCGGCGATTTTATCAGCTTGCTGCTGTGAAATATGAATAAGCGGAGAACCGTTTTCAGTCCAAATACTTTCATAAGCTTTGGCTGATTTTTTTGGGCGAACTCGTAAAATAATGCCATGAAGGATCATTAACCATATAAGGCGCGGTATCTCAACAATTCTGGGATCAGATAAGAATTCGGCCAAATAAACACGTAAGGCTTTAGGCGTTGGCGCATCCGGGCTACCTAAGTTGGTTACCAAAATGCCAGTCTTTTTATTAAAACGACCCTCATGCGGGTTGTCAGTGATCGCAGAAAAACGAGACACAAAATGCTCCTTTATAAATTACCATTCTTTAAAAAAGTGAGACGGTGTTGAGAGTGGAAGATTTTACAAGATTTTCAATACGTTCGACACCCAAAACAGGATCATTCTTGTATCAGAACAAAGTACAGTCATTTTTATAGTTATTTAGTATTAAATTGAGTAGTGTATATTAAATATCGTTTGCGTAATAAATAATTTATTAGTAGATTTCGTGCCCCGAAATCAATCAATAATCTGCTGTTTTACATTAGAGGGGCATAATGAGAAACAACCAGCCAATCACCACAAATCGCAAAACTTTTTCTTCTGATGTGAAATTAATCTCTGTCACAGACTTACAAGGTAACATTATTGAGTGCAATGACGAATTTGTTACTATCAGTGGTTTCAGTAGAGAAGAGTTGATTGATCAGCCCCATAATATTGTTCGCCACCCTGATATGCCTGAAGTGGCATTTAAGACCATGTGGGCTGAACTAAAGCAAGGCAAGCCTTGGATGGGTTTGGTAAAAAATCGTTGTAAAAATGGTGATTTCTACTGGGTTGATGCATATGTTACGCCTGTGACTGAAAATGGTAAAATGGTCGGGTATGAGTCGGTCAGAAGTGTACCGAGTGAAGCTGCAATTAAACGGGCTGAACTTATCTATGCCCAAACTAAACAAGGAAAAACGATATCGAAACTGCACATAGATCCATACTATGTGGCGCTGGCAGCAGCACTATTTTTATGTGTTGTTATGTTCGTTATGGGTTATCAAACCGTGGCTTTTTCCTCTTCTATTCTTGCCACTATTTTAACCATAGTCTTAAAAAGCAAACAGAAGAACTTCTATTTCAAAGCATTGAGCAATGAACTATCGAGTAGCTTTAGTGATGACATTTCTAAGAAAGTTTATTCAACGTACCCAAGTGATATTGCTGACTTACATGTACGAATCCTGAGTGAGCGAGCGCACTTAGACACCGTTGTTACTCGTATCGCTGATGCGGCAAAGCATGTATCTAAAGGAGCGAACTCCTCTTTAGCTATGGCGCAAAATGCCAATACACAATTAGAACAGCAGCAATTACAGACCGAGCAAGTCGCAACAGCCATGAACGAAATGAGTATGACCATTAATGACGTATCAGGTCATGTTCAAGCTACGGCCGAGCAAGCAGGTCAATCACACGACCTTGCAACACAAAGTGCTGAATATAGTGAACAAACTAAGCGTGCAATTGAGTCATTAACAAATACCGTATTAAATATTAAGCAATCTGTTGAAGGTGTATCTAAGCAAACTTCACGTATCGCAGATGCGGCACAATTTATTGAACAAATCGCTGAGCAAACAAACTTGTTAGCTCTAAATGCTGCAATTGAAGCTGCTCGTGCCGGTGAACAAGGTCGAGGATTTGCCGTAGTTGCCGATGAAGTTCGCAGCCTGGCTAAGAGAACGCAGCAATCTACACAAGAAATCCAAGGTATTATCAACGAATTATCACAAAGTACAGAGCACGCGGTTGTCGTCGCTGAACAAGGTGAGCAAGAATCTCAGCAGGGCATGGCTCACTTGTTACAAAGCAGCGATATGTTGGTTCAAATCAATGAATCAATTGATAAAATTAATGATATGTCACTGCAAATTGCAGCAGCCATCGAAGAGCAAGCGAATGTTTCTGAAGATATTAATCAACAGGTTGTGAATATTGCTTCATTAGCAGGTGATAGTCTGAATAGTGCAACAAGTGTTGAACAGGCTAGCCAAACACTCACTCAAGTATCTCAAGATATGGTTGAATTAGTGGTGCGATTTAAACGTTAAACACGACATGAAACAACAGCTATATCAACTCTGATAATAAGCTACTCGGTATTATTTGGGGTTGATATTATGCTATCTTAGCTAAGCAGTTGTTAACATGGAATTTCGCATCATGACCGAGTCGGTGCTTCATCAAACCTTAGCGCAATATTTTGGCTTTTCAGAATTTAGACCAGGCCAAGAACAAACAATCACCCAACTAGTAAACGGATATTCTAGTCTAGCAATCTTTCCAACGGGTTCAGGCAAGTCCTTATGCTATCAGTTGACAGCCTTACAGCTCCCTAATTTAACTTTAGTGATTTCGCCTTTACTGGCGTTAATGAAAGATCAATTAGAGTTCTTAAAAAGCAAAGGCATTAATGCAGCCAGTCTAGATTCCACGTTAAGCCGAGAAGAAAGTCAGTCAGTGATGCAAAATGTCAGAAATGGCAGCACCAAAGTGTTAATGATCTCGGTTGAGCGTTTTAAAAATGAGCGCTTTAGAGAGTTCATTAAGCAAGTGCCAATTTCTATGCTGGTCGTAGATGAAGCGCACTGTATCTCTGAATGGGGTCATAACTTTAGGCCAGACTATCTAAAGTTACCTGATTATCGTAACGAATTAGACATTCCACTGGTGCTGTTATTAACGGCAACAGCGACTAAAAAAGTAAAGCACGACATGGCTAGTCGCTTTGATATAAAACCTGAGCATATCGTTCAAACTGGTTTTTATCGCGCAAATCTAGATCTAAGTGTTTATGCATACCCTGAAGATGAAAAAATCCCTGCCCTTGTGGGATATTTAAAACAACAAACTGGTGCGGGGATTGTTTACGTAACGTTACAACAGCAAGCCGAGCAAGTTGCAAAGCAATTACAAGCTGCAGGTATTAATGTTGCTGCATACCATGCAGGTTTAGACGATGGCCTTCGCCAAAGCATTCAGAATGACTTCATGAGTAACCAAAAGCAAGTGATTGTGGCCACCATTGCATTTGGTATGGGTATAGATAAATCAGATATCCGTTTTGTTGTGCACTATGACTTACCAAAATCGATAGAGAATTATAGTCAAGAGATTGGGCGAGCAGGCCGTGATGGAAAACTTTCAGAATGTATCACGCTAGCTAATTTAGATGGTGTTGCTACGCTTGAGAACTTTGTATACGCCGATACGCCGGAACAAACGAGTATTCAAGCGCTGATTGATGAAATTCAATCTCAGCAACAGCATGGTTTGTGGGAAATGCAGGAACTCAGTGCGTCTAAGGTCAGTAATATACGGCTCCTTGCGCTTAAAACTTTGTTGGTACAACTTGAGTTAAAAGGTGTGATTGAAGCTAAATACGCCTTTTATGCCGATTTTAGATTTAAATGGTTGCACACAGAACACAAAATCTTAAGCCTGTTTGATCCGAATCGTCAGCAATTTATCCAGCAAATATTTGCCAACACACACTTTAAAAAAGTGTGGGGTACTGTTGATATTCAAGCCTTAGTGCAACAAGGCCATGACAGAAACCGCATAGTTGCTGCTTTAGATTATTTACATGAGCAAGGGCTTATCGAACTTGAATCAAAGCGTATGATGCAAGTGTATCAAGTTGATGAAAGTAAGTTAGTCCAGCCAGATTTAGCGAAAGATCTTGCCGATTACTTTTTAGAAAAAGAGCAAGCTGAGGTTAAGCGTATCGCTGCTATGCTTCGTTTCTTTGAGTTAAATACGTGCTTGAGTTACAACTTGGCAAGATATTTTGATGATGCAAATGCACCTGAGCACTGCGGTCACTGCTCAGCATGTCGAGGGCAAGTTGCTAGACTTGAGCAGTCTAAATCAACTGAGTTTCCATCAGATGAAACCTTACGCGGCGACTTAAATGCATTGAGGCAACATTTAATGCAAATAGGTGTTGCGCCAAGTTTAGCAATACTCACCCGTTTCTTAACAGGCATGACTTCACCTTTATCGACATCGTCGAAATTTAGACAACGCGCTGGATTTGGTAGTTGTACAGACATTCGTTATCAAGCGGTCTTGGGTAAAGTCAAACAATTAGGGTTTGGGGCTTAAAAGTGCGCAAAGACATCGAACAGCTATACCACATTTCAGAAAAACCAAAACGGCAGATTATTGGTTTAATGAGTGGTACCTCACTTGATGGGCTGGACATCGCTTTATGTGAAATAACTGGTAGTGGAACGAATACCGAAGTGACATTGAAACACTTCACAACAGTAGATTACCCTGATGAAGTTAAAAGTAAAATCAGAACGGTCTTTGCCAAACCACAAGTATCGCTAGAATACCTCACACTTCTAAACCCTTGGATAGGGAAGTATCACGGTCAACTGATCAACCAAGCTTTAAAAGCGTGGCAAGTTAACCCCAAAGAGATAGATGCCATAGCCAGTCATGGTCAAACAATCTATCACTGCCCCAAACATCAGCATGCTTTTGAAGACTTTGCTAATGCCACTTTGCAAATCGGTGATGGCGATCATCTGGCTGTTGAGACTGGCATAGTCACTTTGAGCGACTTCAGACAAAAGCACATTGCAGCGGGTGGTGAGGGTGCGCCATTGGCTCAGTTTGGCGATTACTTTTGCTTTTCATCTAACACTGAACACCGCGTTTTATTGAACTTAGGTGGCATCGCCAATATCACTTATTTACCAAAAGCGGGTAGCTTCAACGAGATTCTGTGTAGTGATTTGGGCCCTGGTAACACCATTATGGACGCCTATATGCAGAAGTATTTCGACCAAGCGTTTGATAGTGATGGCGCGATTTCTTCGAAAGGCAGTGTTAACCAAGCTTTATTATTTAAACTTCTTGATAACGATTTTGTTGAGTTAGGCCTTCCTAAATCAACAGGTCCTGAAGTGTTTAACTTAGACTATTTGCAAGCAGCACAACAAGAGTCAAATACAGCTCACTTGAAACATGAAGATGTTATGGCAACCTTGTGTGAGTTGAGTGCTTTACTGATTGCTGAGCAGCTAAATCACCTTTCAGAAAATATAGAACTAAATGTGTACGCAAGTGGCGGTGGGGTGCATAATCCACTATTGATGCAAAGAATTCAGGAATTATCTAGCGACAAGGTTTTAATTTCATCAAGTGATGAAATAAGCCTAGACCCCGATGCGAAAGAAGCCATTTTATTTGCCGTACTTGCCAATGAATGTTTAGTTGGAACTTCCACAGAATTTGGAGTAAGTATGGGAAAATTGAGTTTTCCGAATTAACATAGAAGTACTCGAAATGAATTTGCTGCAGCTTTGTTTAAATTCGGTAGCACCGGCTTTATGTCGGGTTATCTTCTTGCACTCAAAAATGCACAAGAAAGAAAAAAGCCCCGCTAAAGTAGCGGGGCTGAAAAACAGCCTAGTAATCTAAAAAGCTGAGAGCATCACTGACATCAGTTTTGCGCCCTGCTTTTTAGCACTAATGAGCCAAGGGGAAATAGCGTTCATTTTTTTGTTTTTAATTGCTTGGCTTTTTATATGGGCATTAAACTCGGCTGAGTTTTTTATTGAGCCATGTAAACCAAGCAAATTTAGCTGCATCAGGTAATCATCGGTTTCACCTTCACCTATCAGCTTTAATATTGCATTCTTATTTTCTAAATCAGCTTTCGTTAAAGTTGTCTCTGCACTAAAGCTTTCAGCTCTTGCATCAGGTTTTGTTGCAGATAACGAAATCACATCACCGATCTGTGCATCGTACGGTAAGACGCAATTAAAGGTTATGCCTTCTTTTGCATAATCTAACTTTAATGTGTCGTACTGACAGGTATGTTGCACACTGTAATTATCTAAGTCGTTCATTGTACGGGGTGTGAATCCGAGCAATAACGGTGAGTGGTTCATAACTTTATATAGGTTGCTGTTTAAGATGGTATGTATTATCTAGGAGTTTTATTACAACAATATGACCAACTGGTCGATTTAAGTGTTTTTACTCTAAATGATTGATCTAAGAGCGCTTTAAGTTTTTAAAACACTCTTAATGAATTGTTATTGCTTAATGGCTATACAATATAGGTTAATTTATTTAACAGCTTTATAACGACTTTTGAATGATATTTGTATTATCGTAGTGTAATAGTGATATCATCTAAGCGTCTTTGTTGTGACGCTCTGCTTTTACTTCCACTGGCGTAATTACTATCAACATTGCCTAATCTAAAGCGCTCAACTAGCAATTCTAATGTGCAATTCTGACGAGTGTTGAGATTATCATCATTGAACATGTCGAGTGTATCTAGGTCAATTGTCAACTTGCCATCATCAGTAATATTTTCAAATTTTTCAGCATTACCTTGAGTAGCACCATCTTTTAACTTACAAGTTGAATTGATGGTCACATCAAGTTTGTCTGCAGTATTAAAGTTTGACCATTCAATGACAAGTGGTTCAGATTTAGAGAAAGATTGGCTTTTCTGAGGGGCAAGTATCTCAAACGGAGCAGGTAGAGTTAAAGTATTTGTCAGGGTAACGTTATCTTCTGATCGAACAAAGCTGACAATATATTGTGTATTTTCACTGTATTCATCGAATATAGCTCGATAATCAACATCAAACACCTCAGTGTGTTTTTCAAGACTTTTGGTGTTATTGCCTACACTGGCTTCTAGTTTATCTGAACTTGATAAACTTATGTTATTGCCAAATTCATCAGTTAAATTTAATTCTGCAATAACTCGGCTATCGTTTCCCCCTGAAGTCACGTAAATATTTGACCAAATCGCTCGAGTCTTTACATTATCAGATTCCGTTGTTTCCGTGGAGCAGCCACTTAAGGCTGATAAAGTGAATGGCAAAATGACATAGGCTAGTTTGCGCATTATCTTTCCTTTTTTATTTAGATTAAATATTGAATTTACACTAATACATACGTTTGTATGTTTCAATTTTAGCGCCAATCAACTAAAGCTGTATAGCAGTTAAATGTAATAGAGTGTAATTACAAAAGTTACTTAGCTGCGGCATAAATCCAGCAAGTTTTACCGGAAGCTAATTGCGCTTTTACTCTTTGATAGTCGTCAACTTCGTAGTCATCGGCTTGTTGTAATTCTGCATCGGTGATTAAAAATACCGTACCATCAACAGTATCTTGTTCATGTTCGGACTTAATCAGAATTGGATGATATTCTTTACCGCTGCTTTTAATGACTGCTTGATCGGTGATTTTAACTTCACCAAGATTGTAACCAATCAGTGTATCTTTTTGACCCTCAAGTAATCGACCGAATGTATCAAGCTGAACTTGAGGTTGCTGCAACGTTCCATATGAAAAAAGTGCGTTCATTTAAGTTTCCCATACATAAAACAGGCTCTGATTGTACAAGAGTTTATAACGATTGAAACCGCTATTCATAATCAATTCTTTTAGTTATAGATTTTATGTCGTGCACAAAAAAGCGCGGGGTAAACCCGAGCCTACATTTGAGGCAACCAATGTATAAGTTTAATTAAGGCCAACCATTTGAAACAACTCCTGTAGACGTGATTTTATGTCACGCAAAAAGCGCGGGATAAACCCGCGCCTACATTTGGGGCAACAGTGTATAAGTTGAATTAAGGCCAACCATTTGAAACAACTCCTGTAGACGTGATTTTATGTCACGCAACAAGCGCGGGGTAAACCCGCGCCTACATTTGGGGCAACAGTGTATAAGTTGAATTAAGGCCAACCATTTGAAATAACTCCTGTAGACGTGATTTTATGTCACGCAACAAGCGCGGGGTAAACCCGCGCCTACAATAGCTCCATCAAATGTATAAATTGAATTAAAGCCAATCATTAGCATCAACTCCTGTAGGCTTGACTTTATGTCACGCAAAAAGCGCGGGATAAACCCGCGCCTACATTTGGGGCAACAGTGTATAAGTTGCATTAAAACCACCATTTGAATCAACTCCTGTAGGCGCGACTTTATGTCGCGCACAAATGTGAGGGGATAAATCCGCATCTAAATATTACTCGGTCGCCCCATATCTCCTTGCTCATAATCACAGACACCATGGGGGAAAACAGTTTTCAATTCTTCTGCTAATTTTGTAATTGGATGGGTGCCATACATGCCTTTTTCGATTGCCTTTTCAACATCAATCAAATGGCATTTGAAGATGTCGCCCGCCCAAGGACCGCCCGATTCAATACGGCTGGTACTAAACATCGGAAAACGTGACTGACATGCGCCGTCTGACTTTTGATTCCATTTGCCATCAAACACGTCTTCGCCTTTTGCATAGGTACTGCCATCGGCTTCGAAGCAGGCATCGCCTAACTCTTGTGGCTTTGCCTCAATAACACTCAGGTTAGGGTTTTGTTTTAGGTTTAAAAGCCATTTATCTATCATGGCAAACGCGGCCTGTGTTGGGTCATGATCTTTATGGGCGACCCAAATAATGTGGTTTTTATGGTCTCCATTGGCTTTATCTATTCGTAAACGACTATAAAAAGAGGCTGACATATGATGCATGTCTAACTCATTTTCTAGGTAATGTCTGGCATCAATGATTGGCAAATCTACTTTACCAATAAATACTTGGCCAGAGCGATAGGCAGCCTCAATTGCTTCAAGACTGGCAGTATGACGCTGTGCAGGTCCATGGTTTGCTTCATAAATGTTTTCACTGCCCCAAAGAGAGAGCCAAAGTGGTTTGTGAGGTCCAAGCGGTGTAATGATATGCTCTACTCGCATAGTGTCTTGAGATTTCCAAGCACCAATATTGTAGTTAATATCAAAAAACTCCTCGATGCTGATCTTATTCTCAAGCAGCGCATTTAACCCATATTGCACGCCCACGTTATCCCAAGTCGAACGGCCAAAACCTTGCTTGTCTGTGCCAAGTACATGCTTCATGTCTTGCCAATAGCTCCAGTTATTTTGCTCTACCACAGACTCTGCAAATAAAGGCCTCAAAAAGCCCTGTTTGGGGTTGTTAATATAAGCAGATAGCCCAAAGTAACCGTTTATACATTCGCTGTTACCATCGGGAAAGCTAGGCACGAACCCGGCCATAAGTTGATTTAGAGGTTGTAAAAAACCTGCCCGTTGCGGAAAGTCATTAATGGCATTCATGCCTTCAATTAAGCGGCGTCTGTCCCAGTCTCGCCAAGCCTTTCTGTCATCGGCTCTGAAGGTAAAATAGTTGTTTAGCAGATCACAATCGAGCGCATAAGTGGTTTGGCTGATCATATCAGGATAACTATAGAGAGGCAGCAAGCCGTCTAAAATGCCCGTGCTGTTTTGAGCAATTAAATACTGCGCAAGGCCGCCACCTGAGCCGCCTACACCCACTGTATAAAGTGGCTCTCCATACAAACTGGTGAATTGTTTTTTAACTCTACGCGCCGTGTCTTCAGCTAGCAGCATGTTATAGGTATAGCTGGTTTTATTACCGCTAGAGCTGATAATTGCATAACCATCGAGTAATTGGTCTACTTGGCGCTGCATGACTTTATAGGTTTTTTGCCGGCCTTGTCTAAAGCCTATTCCTGAGCCGCCATTAAATTGATACACCAATCGATTGTTCCATTGCGACTTTGCTAATCTATCTCCTACTTCTTCAGGTTTGATAGGCATGACAATAGTATAAATAAAACGATTAATTGTGCCTTGTTCCGCTCTAAATAGCGCACCTTGGTAGTTTTTGGCCTGTTCAATGGTGAGCTTTTCGGGCTGTTTGTCGGCATTAATGGCATAGTATTGTAAGTGTGATTTAACACCGCAGTCTTTACTAAAGCCTAAAAGTTCACCGCTTTCACTTGTCACTGGTACACCAAGGCCCTCTTGGTTATCGACCTCCGGCTGGCCAACCTTTGAATCAACCGACATGCAAAAGAAGGGGTATTGGTTTGGCCCTGAATATAAATTGTTTGTAGGCCCAACTCCGCCAAGTGGAATGGGAAATGGGTAAGTCTCTTCAGGGCGTTGGTGTTCAGAAATATGCGGGTAAAAATCGATTAAATAGTTATCTTCTGCAGGTGCAATTGATTTCACCTGTCTAGCAAGGAATGGATCTGGCGGGGTGAGTTGCTGCCATGCAATAAAGCCAATAATTGCGCTTAAGAGCCCACCAATAATTCCCAAAGTTAGTTTACTCATAACATCACCTTTGGATTATGGCGTTCTCTTTAAGTTTAGAAATAACTTAAGTACTCCGTTGTTATTTGTTTGTTAATTAATCGGTTTTTATATTTTAACCGCTTTTTGCTAGTATCTGGATTTAGAATTTTGCAGATACGAAAAAGGAAGTAAGGGCATGAAGCTATTAGTTAAGTCTTACAAAAAACTAATTGAAAAAATAAAACAATTTTCTTGGTACAGCTTAGCAATGTTGATTGTTGTTGTGTTTGCAGGGCCAGAGATTTTCGTAGCGATGGAACTGACGTTAATGCTTGAAGTCATGGGGGCATCAACTTTCTGTATGTTTTACATAAGCGCCATTAAAGCTTTCTTCGAACCTTATTTCAAAAAACTTAAACCCTATTTTGAACGCTTCGCTCAGTTTGAAGGGCACAGCTTTTTTGTTTTGAAATACAAGCAATATAAGCAAATGCCAAGTATGTTAATGCATGTTGTGCCTGCAAATACTTTACTGCTAGGCTATCTAAGTATCATTACAGGCTTTGCCATCCTGACAAAAATTGTTTAGCATTAGCGGTAGTTAAATCTATTGAGTTGTTATGTTTAAATCCATCGCATCAATAATGCTGTTTTTAAGTTTAGTCGTTTCGCCATTTGGCCAGATGACGGCTTTTGCTGCCCATGAATGCGATATGACCATGATGACTCAAGACAGCATGATGCATCATGTAATGTCACAAGACGAAATGTCAGAAGATGAAACAATGTCGTCAATGTCGTCAATGGCGTCGTCAGCAAGTGATACTTCGTCAATGGATTGCTGCGAAGTTGAGTGTGTTTGCCCGATTAATGCCTGTCATGCTTTCACTTATGTACCTCAGTCAGTTCAGACGCTTGGTTTTTTCTCTAGCTTTGAGAAAATTCAAAATGCATCGTTAACACCGCCTGCAACAACTGTTTCTAATCTCTATCGCCCGCCGATTTTTGCCTAACCTAGGATAAGTGCGCCTAAAATTTGGTGTGTATGTCCGATTAATCACCTATTTTATTGTTTTTGTTGTGATTAGGAGCGCAGGCGATGCGAGTTTTCTCAAAGTTAATTTTTTCATTCACGTTATTTTTAAGTATTTTTTCAAGCAATAGTTTTGCACAAGACAAAGCCATAGAGCTACTGGTCGCTAAAACCCCGACTTGTGGTTGTTGTACCTTATGGTTAGATCATCTCACTTCTCAAAATATTAAGGCCGAAGGCAAAAACTTTTCGCCCCAGCAAATGAGCGAAATAAAAAGTCAGTACGGCATTGAGGCGAGGTATCGCTCATGTCATACCGCGGTGCATGCCGATGGGCTTGCGTTTGAAGGTCATGTGCCAGCTAAATTCATTAAGTTGTTTTTACAATCTCCCCCAGAAAATGCCATTGGGTTAAGTGTACCCGCTATGCCACTTGGCTCACCTGGGATGGAAATTGATGAAAGGTTTCAAGCCTATAAAGTGCTGTTGCTAAAAAAAGATGGCAGCTACGAAGTATTTGCTGAAGTAAACAGTTATGAGGAGCAATTCTGATGTCGAAATTTATTACCAATGCAGTATTGCTCAGTTTAGGCATAGCAGCAGGCAGTGCGGGTATGTACTTTTATTCGCAATCAAATGCAGATCACAATGTGCATGCTGAACAAAGCGATGAAAAAAAGCCGCTATATTGGGTTGCGCCGATGGACTCAAATTACCGTCGCGACAAACCTGGTAAATCTCCGATGGGCATGGATCTAATTCCTGTATATGAGGAGTCTAACAGCGAAGATGAACACGGGCCGGGTGCAATTAAAATCTCTCCTGAAGTGATAAACAACTTAGGGGTTCGAACTGCGCAAGTCACATTGAGAGACATGACCCCAACAATTAATACCGTGGGTTATATTCAGTATGATGAAGACAACCTCGTGCATATTCATCCGCGCGTGTCGGGTTGGGTTGAGCAATTATTTGTGAAAACTACAGGCCAAAAAGTTAAAAAAGGCCAAGCACTTTATACTTTATATTCCCCTGAGCTTGTGAATGCACAACAAGAATTTTTAATCGCTTTACGCGGCAAAGAGTTTGGTTTGATTGATGCAGCCAAGGCTCGATTGAGAGCACTTCATATTGACGATATTTTTATCGAGCAGCTACAGCGAGACAAAAAAGTCAGCCAAAACGTGACTTTTTATGCGCCGCAAAATGGTGTGGTTGCCAACTTAAATATTCGCGAAGGCTATTATGTACAACCGGGTACAACCATGATGAGCATTGGTGATTTAAGCAATGTGTGGGTTGAAGCCGAAGTATTTGAGCGTGATGCAGCGTCGGTAACGATTGGTTTGCCCGTGCACATGACTCTAGACTATCAGCCGGCGCGAGCATGGCATGGTGAAGTTGATTACATATATCCAACGCTGGATGAAAAAAATCGCACGTTACGTGTACGTCTACGCTTTGAAAACAAAGACGGTGCGCTCAAGCCAAACATGTATGCACAATTGCAAATAAGCGGTAAAGCAAAACAAGATAGTATTCTTACACCAATCGAGTCAGTTATAAGAACGGGCAAACAAAACCGCGTGGTCTTAGCTTTGGGTGATGGGCAGTTTAAGTCTATTGCCGTGCAAATTGGGCAAGTCTATCAAGATCAAATTGAAGTATTAGAAGGTCTCAATGAAGGCGATACCGTCGTCACATCAGCGCAATTCTTGATTGACTCTGAATCGAGTAAATCATCTGACTTTAAACGCATGGAGTTTGCTGAAGAGCCAACCTCTGTGTGGGCTGAAGGGGTGGTCACCGCAAAATCTGACACAGAGCAAAGTGTGACAATCGACCATGCGCCAGTTGAAGCATGGCAATGGCCACAAATGGTGATGGATTTTGATGTGCTTAACCAAGCTGACTTTGATGCGCTAGAAGTAGGCCATAGTTTACATTTTGAGATAACCAAACAAGATGATGGTAGCTATCCGGTTTCAGCCATTCACATAATGGGTAAAGTTGAAGTCGCAGCGCCAGATACACAAGCCACAGTCAATGGTGTGATCAATGCCATTGATTTAGACAAACGCGTTATCAATATCAGCCGTGAAGCCATTGAAAAATGGGGCAGAGGGCCTGCCACGATGGATTTTGAGGTCATCGATGGGCTCGATATTTTAATGTTTAAAGCGGGTGATAATATCGAATTTACGTTTGATACTGCACAAGATTTTAAAGTCATTGCCATCAGCAAAATAGCCGATAAAAAGGCTATGCAGGATGGTGATATGCCGATGAACGAGCACGCTCACCACTAATCACGAGGAGGCAATATGATTGCAGCAATTATTCGCTGGTCTATCAGCAACCGCTTCTTCGTGGTGTTGATGAGTTTAATTTTAGTTGGCGCAGGGTTGTTTTCGTTAAAAAACACGCCTGTTGATGCCATTCCCGATTTATCTGATGTACAGGTGATTGTAAAAACCAGTTACCCCGGTCAATCACCGCAAGTGGTGCAAGATCAGGTGACTTTCCCGCTCACTACCGCCATGTTATCGGTGCCAGGTGCGCAAACGGTACGCGGTTACTCCTTCTTTGGCGACTCTTACGTTTATATTATTTTCGACGATAAGACCGATTTGTACTGGGCGCGCTCGCGGGTGCTAGAGTATTTAAGCCAAGTTGCGCCAAGCTTACCCAGTAGTGCAAAGCCACAGTTAGGTCCTGATGCCACTGGGGTGGGCTGGGTATATTTATATGCGCTGGTCGATAAAACAGGCAAACACGACATTAGCCAACTGCGCAGTATTCAAGATTGGTTCTTAAAATACGAATTGCAATCTGTAGCAGGTGTCTCAGAAGTCGCTGCTGTAGGCGGTATGGTGAAGCAGTACCAAGTACAAGTCGACCCAGATAAGTTACGCGCCTATGGTATTCCATTGAATCATGTGCAAACAGCATTACAGCGTGGCAACCAAGAAACAGGTGCATCGGTGCTTGAAATGGCCGAAGCAGAATACATGGTAACCGCAACCGGTTATATCCAAAGTGTGCAAGATATCCTACAAATTCCACTAGGTGTGAACGAAAAAGGTGTGGCGCTCACCATTGCCGATGTGGCCGTGGTTAATCTCGGTCCGCAAATGCGCCGCGGAGTTGCTGAGCTCAACGGTGAAGGCGAAGTTGTGGGTGGTGTCGTCGTCATGCGCTTTGGTGAAAACGCCAAAACTACCATTGATGGCGTGAAAGCTAAATTAGAATCGCTAAAAGCGGGCTTACCTGAGGGCGTTGAAATTGTCACTGTGTATGACCGCTCAGCTTTAATCGATAGAGCAGTCGATAATCTCTGGGGCAAACTCACCGAAGAATTGATAGTTGTTGCCCTGATCTGTGCAGCTTTCTTGTTCCACTTACGTTCTTCAATTGTGGCAGTGATAAGCTTACCTATGGGGATTCTAGTCGCCTTTATCATCATGTATTTTCAAGGGATTAATGCCAACATCATGTCGTTAGGCGGCATTGCGATAGCCATCGGTGCGATGACAGATGGTGCCATCGTAATGATTGAAAACATGCATAAACATATGGAAAAGACCCCACTGACTGATGAAAACCGTTGGCAAGTGGTAGGTAAAGCCGCCAGTGAAGTAGGGCCAGCGCTATTCTTTAGCTTGCTGATTATTACCGTTAGCTTCTTACCTGTATTTATTCTTGAAGCCCAAGAAGGGCGCATGTTCGCGCCGCTTGCATATACCAAAACCTATGCCATGGCAGCGTCTGCGGGTTTAGCGATCACCTTGGTGCCTGTGTTAATGGGTTACTTTATTCGCGGTAAGGTATTACCTGAGCGTAAAAACCCGCTGAATAGATTACTTATCGCTATCTACATGCCAGTTCTGAAAAGCGTTTTACGTTTTCCTAAAACCACAATTTTGGCGGCGATTGCAGTTACAGTGGTTGGTTTTTATCCTCTAGATAAGATCGGCAGCGAGTTTATTCCGCCTTTAGATGAAGGTGATTTAATGTATATGCCAACGACGTATCCGGGCATTTCGATTGGTAAAGCCAGAGAGTTGTTGCAGCAAACCGACAAGCTAATTCGCACTATTCCTGAGGTCGAGAACGTGTTTGGTAAAGTCGGCCGTGCTGAAACCGCCACCGATCCTGCACCGCTTACTATGATTGAAACCTTTATCCAGTTAAAGCCCAAATCACAGTGGCGTGAGGGCGTGACTACTGAGAGTTTGAAAAAAGAGCTGGATGCACTGGTGAAATTACCCGGTGTGACCAATGCTTGGGTTATGCCGATCAAAACCCGTATCGACATGCTGGCAACGGGCATTAAAACGCCTGTGGGCATAAAAGTGGCAGGGCCAGATCTCGATGTAATTCAAGATATTGGTCAACAGCTCGAAACGCTTTTACCTAAGCTTCAAGGCACGGCGTCTGTGTATTCAGAGCGTGTTGCTGGTGGTCGTTATATCAAGGTTGATATTAATCGTATCAAGGCGGCCCGTTATGGTTTGAATATCGCCGATGTACAGCAAGTAGTAGCTACGGCCATTGGCGGCATGAATGTAACCCAAACCGTTGAAGGGCAAGAGCGCTATCCGGTGAACTTGCGTTATCCGCAAGACTACCGTAATTCGCCTGAGCAATTAGCGCGAATGCCGATGGTGACGCCGACAGGCCAGCGTATTGCGTTGGGTGATGTCGCGCATGTTTATATCGAAAATGGTCCGCCGGGTATCAAGAGCGAAAACGCCCGTTTAAATGGTTGGACGTATATCGATATTGAAGACATTGATGTCGGCAATTATGTTGAAAATGCCAAAGCATTACTTGCCAAAGAGCTTGAACTACCTGCTGGCTATTCAATTAATTGGGCGGGGCAGTATGAGTATATGGAGCGTGCCAAACAGAAGCTGAGCTATGTTGTGCCATTAACGCTGGCGATTATAATTATCTTGCTTTATCTAAACTTTAGACGTTTGAGCGAAGTTGTGGTGATCATCGCGACATTGCCGATGGCGATGATCGGCGGCCTATGGCTCATGTATCTAGAAGGTTTTAATTTCTCGGTTGCAGTGGGTGTTGGTTTTATCGCGCTGGCCGGTGTCGCAGTAGAAATTGGCGTGATCATGTTGGTGTATTTGAATCAAGCATTGCAAGATTTAAAAGATGAACACGAAGCCAAAGGCACAGCCATTGATAAATCTGATTATCTAGAAGCCATTTTACATGGCGCAGGGTTACGCGTTCGCCCGGTGATGATGACAGTCGCAACCATTATTATTGGTCTGTTACCAATTTTATATGGCGATGGCACGGGCTCTGAAGTGATGAGTCGAATTGCAGCGCCTATGGTCGGCGGTATGTCGAGCGCGGTGTTACTTACTTTGATTGTTTTACCAGCTGTTTATTGTTTAATGAAAGCGGGTGAGATTAAAAAGTTTAATGAAAAGATGAGTTAACAATTCGCTGTTACCGGGTGTTTAGTTCGGTAGCACCGACTTTATGTCGGGTGAGTAGTTTTAAATTAAGACGCGAAATAAATTCGCTGCCACCGGGTGTTTAGTTCGGTAGCACCGACTTTATGTCGGGTGACTAGTTTTAAATTAAGACATGAAATGAATTTGCTGCTATCAAAATGTAGCAGCAAATTCATAATTCTTATCAGTTAACTATTAAAACTGATAAGACACACTTAAACGTATATCACGGCCAGGCTCATACATACCTTTTAATGTTTCATAGCCCTTACCAAACTTACTAAAGTCGCCAACACTGCCGTGGCTTCGGTATGTTTCGTTAAATAAGTTTTGAATAGAAAGGTCAAAACGTAACTGTTCACTTGGTTCGTAACGTGCGTATACGTCAACTAAGTTATAGCCTTCTTTATCGATGCTACCTAGCTCATCAACCCAGCCTAACTCTAAAGAGCGGTGCATGACTTCGATATCATTTAAGTCCGCAACATACTTTAAATTAAAGCCCGTTTTGATGCTATCTGTTACTTCATAGTTAAAGTTGATATTCAGTGCGTCACCTACAGCATTACCAAGCCCACCATATTCGTAGGCATTGATATCTACGTTATTGCGAAAGACCTGCTTTTTGCCGCCTTCAACTGAACTATCAGGCCAGTTAAATGCGATGTTATTAAGTACAACATCGTTATGGTTAAAGCTGATTAATATATCAAATTGATTTGCTTGGTAGCCAGCAACAAGTTCAACACCTTTGCTTTCTAAGTCGCCGATATTTTCGTAAAAAACGCCTTCACGACCTTTGAATTTATCGAACACCACACCATTGATAGTGCTTTGATAAACAGATGCTTCGAATAGCCATGTGCCATCATTGTATTCGAGGCCAAGCTCGAAGTTTTCAACATCTTCAGGTGCGAGATCAGGGTTGTCGTTTACTTCACCTGCGGTAAATGCATCAGCAACTTGACGGCCTCTTAAGGCTTCTGCGTAGCCTGCGCTCAAGGTAATGTTTTCAGCTAATGAGTATTTAAATCCGATGTTTTTACTAAAGCCGTCTTGTTTTTTAACTGAAAAGTCTTTGCTCTTTGTGACAGGGTTGCCTTGTGCATCATGTTCAACAATCCATTTGCCATCGACTTTAACCCAGCTAGCTTCAAGGCCTGTGTGATCTAGCTCGTAGGCGTCATAACGTACACCAAAGCTTAGTAATAGATCAGGTGTAATTTGCCAATGGTCTTGAGCATACACACCAGTCACTGTACCGTCTTCGTTTGCTTTGCCGCCAAATGCTTCGTATGACTCAGAGTTAACTTCATCATTCTTTTGTTCAATACCATAGGTTAAAACGTGATCGCCTAGGTCACTGGTATTTCTAATATCGAAACCTGTGGTCTTAATTCCTGCGTTCCAAGTGTAAAGTTCACGTTTTAAAGAGGACTCTGTTGAGTAAAGCGTGGTTTCTAAGTTGATGAATTCGTTTAAATAAAGCGCATGGTTTAGCACTAAAGTTTCACGGTCAGACCATGTTTTGAACAAAGGCGAGTCGATGGTTTGCACCCAGTTAATTTGCTTACCAAATTCACCTTCTTCTTCACGGGTTTCATAACTTACGGTGATAAATTGTCTATCACTAATTTCAGCATCTACTTTAACGAAGCCCAGTGTTTGATCTGAGCCAGAACCTGGCAGAACCTCACCGTTACCATCTTCCATGTTGTCGCGGCTGACATTCACATATGACGCTAACACGTTCACTGAATCAGTAACACGACCATACAAAGCGACACTTTGCTTGTTGCCATCGTTAGAGAAAATACTCGCTTTCGCCAACCCGCCAAACTGCTCATCTGCATTCAGTAAATCGTTCGCAGTTTTTGTTTTAAAACGAATGGCACCACCGACTGCGCCACTGCCTGCTGTTGCTTCACCTGCACCGGCTTGTACTTCAACACTTCGTAATAATTCAGGCTCGATTGACACACGACCAACATGGTGGAAAAGCGTGCTAGTTTGTGGCGCACCATCAACCGTGATATTCATCATCGAGTCTTCTAAACCACGTACAAATACCTTTTGTACAATACCCAACGAACCGCCAACCGTAATCGATGGGGTCGCTCTAAAGATATCTTCTAAATCATTGGCTTGGTAATTATCTAATTGCTCAGGCGTAATTTCAGAGTTGGTTGTTGCACCTACAACGACAATTTTTTCGATGTCTTTGTTGTTAGTGTCTTTTTCGGTTGCAACGGCTTGAGTACTCAATAAGCCAGCAATAAGGGTAGGTAGTATTTTTGTTTTGAACACAGGAGTCGCTTTAAAAGTCATGGGACATCTCTAATTACTGATATTTTCCAAATCAGAATTATTCCTATTTGCAATTGTGATTGGTAGTACTTTTACAACTGTTACATTTGCAACTTTGGAATGGTGATTTTAACGCTGAGGCCGCCGCTTTTTTGATTAAGGGCATAGATATTTGCACCAACACTTAAAAGATGACGTTTAGCTAATGCTAACCCTAGGCCAAAGCTGTCACTTTCAGCCATTCTGCTGTCGTCAACTCTAAAGAAGGGCTCGAAGATTTTATCTAGCAAGTGTTCTGGGATCCCTGGGCCCGAATCATTGATTTCTAGTAGGTAATGATCTTGCTGTTGTGTGAGTCTTACCGAAACGGTTTCTTTACATGGCGTGTACTTTAGGGCATTTCGCAGTACGTTCTCTATCGCTGGGCAGAGTGCTTTATGACTTGAGTCAGTGATCATTGCTGAGTTTGGTAATTCACTCTCGATGAATTTACAGGCAAACTCGAATCTGGCGTCTTCAATCAATACATCGAGTAAATCAACTAACTCGACTTGTTCCTGCATGATTTTGGGCTGTTCATTTTCGAGCCAAGCAAAAGTGAGGGTATTCTCAACAAGCTTTCTAATTTGTTTAGATTCCCTTGAAATACGTTCTAAATGCTGTGAGCTATTACTCGAGTCAAAGTTCTCAACGGCAATATCTAAACGAGTTAATGGCGTTCGCAACTCATGAGATAAGTCAGCTATGAGTTGCCTTTGATTCTCGATAAGCTCTCCAATTCTTGATGCCATTGAATCAAAAGTATTGGCAAGATGAGACAACTCATCATCACGTTTAGCAAAGTGTTGGCCGACTCGAACTGATAAGTCACCCTTGCTGAATGCGAGGGTGGCATTATCGAGGCGGTGTAATGGCGTAATAATGTGCCTATATAGAATGAAGGTGAGTAATATTAGTAGCGCCATCGGAATAACTATCTGCAGAGCAAATTTCGTTGTTAACCAATGCGTGCCCGGTCGCATTCGCTCAGGTAATCGAATTAGAAAACTGGCGCCATACTCTTGAAAAGGCAACTCCATAATCGGGTTATCAGAAAAGTAGAGGTGGATCTTCCAATCAATGCTTCGCCCAAAATGATAATAACCAACGATGTCTTTATCGTAAGGTTTACCCGCAAATTGCTCAGCTTTAAAAGCGACGACAGACACCCACACGTTCTCTTGTTGCTCTATGTCTTGAAGGTACTTTTCTAATCGAACAAAGTCCTTTTGAACGTAATATGACTCTGCTTTTTCGCCCCAAGCGCTTAACTCAGCTCTATGCTCAGCTTTTATAAAGCTCATTTTCTCTTCGGTTTTTAAGGTAATGGTGTGAACCAAATAGAAAAATGTCACTAGGCCTGTTGAAAGGATAAAAAACAGCTTCCAGAAAATCTTATGCTTCATTTAAAACAGTACCCTTTGCCATGCACTGTTTGTAAGCGATCTCCCTGCCAGCCTGCTTCATTAAGCTTACGCCTTACACGGCTCAAATGCATGTCGATGCTGCGGTCGTATGCCCCAAGTTTTTTATTTAATATAGCTTCGTGCAACTCCGCTTTTGGGATAATAACGTTTTGCTTACTAAGCAGGTTCCACAATAATTTAAATTGGATGGGGGTAAAATCTAAAAGTATCTCATTAAGATGTACTTGCTGTGTGTTCACATTTATAGATAAGCCATCAAAGTGCATATGCTCTTGGTTGCTACTTTCTATGTCGGGCTTGGCACGGCGTAATAGACTCTCAATACGAAGAAGTAATTCTTGGCTGTTAAAAGGTTTGGCAACATAGTCATCAGCTCCATGAGTAAACCCTAAAATACGTTCTTCTTCAGCGCCTTTGGCCGAAACCATGATCACGGGGATCTGACTTACTTGTCTTAATTGTTTAAGCAGAGTGACACCATCAAGTTTTGGTAGCATTTTATCGAGTAAAACAAGGTGATGTTGTTCAGACTTGGCTTTATTAAAACCATGCTCCCCATCAAAGCATTGTTCAACAAGGTAGCCTGCTTTTTTCAGTAAGTCTGATAAATAATTGCTAAGTGTAATGTCGTCTTCAATGAGGAGAATAGAGGTCATGGAATACATTATTGCAAATAGAAACTGTTATTATTTGCAATAATAAGCTTATCAGACGGCTGTGTAAATCATTATGTTCCTTTTATGGGGTGGTTTTAGAAAGGTTAACAAAAGAAAAAATAGCATTTAAAACATAGTGTTAATATTTGTATTCGAGTTTGTATAGATGTGAGTTATCTGAGGGTAATTAGATAACTTGCTCAGTTACAGTGAGGTCGTTAGACTAGCTGCGATTTTTATTATGCAGGATAATGTTGTGGAATTAACAACTTGGCTAAGCCTAGCCACCATTTGCGCAATTGGCGCTATGTCACCGGGTCCTAGTTTGGCAGTCGTATTACGTCATTCTCTTTACAACAGTGCAGGGCACGGTATTGCTGCAAGTGTTGCACACGGTGTTGGGGTTGGTATTTATGCTGCGCTATCAATAGCTGGTTTAGCAAGTTTAATTACTCATTTTCCTATCGTATTCCAAACGCTTGTCTACGCAGGCGCCGCGTATTTAGCCTTTATGGGTTATAAAATCTTGACCAGTAAATCTTCAGGTCTAGATGTTGCTCAAGCAAATGCAACGAGCTACAAGCAAGCCGCGCAAGATGGCTTTGCCATTGCATTCTTAAATCCTAAGCTAGCAATCTTTTTTATCGCGTTGTTTTCGCAATTTATACAACCAGAAGCCATGACACTGGCTGTTGCTATATTAATGTGCGGTACTGTATTGGTTATTGATACTGCGTGGTACTTCTTTGTGTCAGTCGCGAGTGGCAAAGCAAGAGAGAAGTTTGACTTAACCAAAAGACAAGCTGTAATTGATAAACTTCTTGGCACAGCGTTTTTATTACTTGCAGCAAGAGTGTTGTATCAACAATTAGTTGGTTAAATATAGAATGCCGTGGGATAAACTCACGCCTACAGTTGAAGATTTTGTTGAAGGCGTGATTTTACATCGCGCTGGTTTTAAATATTTGCGTGGGGTAAACCTACGCCTACAGGTGAATGATTCTGCTGTAGGCGCGATTTTACATCGCGCAGGTTTTAAATATTTGCGAGGGATGAACCCACGCCCAAAGGTGATGATTCTATTGTAGGCGCGATTTTACATCGCGCAGGTTTTAAATATTTGCGTGGGATAAACCCACGCCTACAGGGGTCGTTTTGTTGTGGGCATGATTTTACATCGCGCAAAATTAAGCTAGCCTTTATGACTAGTTTCAAACTATCAAGGATTGATATGTTTCGTTCTCACAACTTGAGAAAAGGCAGAAGGTCATTTTCAAATCATTTTTATGCCATCACCATCTGCACAAAAAATAAAACACCTCACTTTACTGACTTTGAAATAAACAGATCTTTAATTCTCACCTTAAAAGAAACCGAGGCAAAAATGAATTTAGAGGTGATAGCGTTTACTTTGATGCCAGACCACATCCATTTTATTGTGAAATTGAATGAAGGGTCAGAGCTTAGCCAAGTTGTTCGTTATTTCAAAGGTAAGTCATCAGTAGTTTTGAGAGGTCGTTTAACATTCAAATTATGGCAACAAGGATATTATGAACACTGTATTCGCAGTGAAGGTGAACTGTTAAAACAGGCAAGATACATCGCAGCAAACCCCTTGAGGAAAAAGCTTTGTTCTACTCTAAGTGAATATCCTTATTGGGATTGTATTTTTATCGGAAAAGATAGAAACAGTAACGGCCAATATTCAATTATGCTCTGAAATAATTGCGTGGGATAAACCCACGCCTACAGGTGATGATTTAGCTGTAGGCGCGATTTTATATCGCGCAGGTTTTAATTATTTCCTTGGGGTAAACCCAAGCCTATAGGTGCATGATTCTGTTGTAGGCGCGATTTTACATCGCGCAGGTTTTAAATATTTACGTAGGATAAACCCACGCTTACAGGTGATGGTTTTACTGTAGGCGCGATTTTACATCGCGTAGCTTTAAATATTTGCGTGGGATAAACCCACGCCTACAGGTGATGATTTAGCTGTAGGCGCGATTTTATATCGCGCAGGTTTTAATTATTTCCTTGGGGTAAACCCAAGCCTATAGGTGCATGATTCTGTTGTAGGCGCGATTGTACATCGCGCAGTTTTAAATATTTGCGTTGGATAAACCCACGCCTACAGGTGATGATTTAGCTGTAGGCGCGATTTTATATCGCGCTGGGTTATGAATATTTGCGTGGGATAAACCCACGTCTACGGGTTCAATTTCCCATTTATTCCAAAAACTCGGTTTCAATACACTCCACCAATGCTTTTAACCCTTTTCCTTTATTCACTACTTTCCAGGCAATATTTAATGGTTGTGGTATCGATGGCTCGACCAAGGTTAATGTTTTTAATGTGCCTGATTTAATCTGACTAGTTATCTGATCAACAGGTAAAAAGCCAACTCCGGCACCAGCTTCTATGGCGCAGATTTTCTGTTGCAAATTGCTTACATATAAGTGTTTTGAGCCTTCTATGATGTTTGATGACTTTGCAATAGCGTTTCGACTTGAATCGTGAACAACCACGGTACGATATTTCAAAATATCAGACGCTTCAATGTCTCTGCCAAGTTTATGAAGTGGGTGTTCTGGCGTTGCTACAAAGACGCTGTGGTATTCGGTCAGCGTTTTTGCACGTATGCCTTGCTGCGCTGGAACGGGATCTGATGCACCGATCACCAAATCCACCTCGTCTTCTATTAAGGCTTCCCACGTACCGTTTAACACTTCTTCTTTAAAGTCGAGTTCGATGTTTTCATGTTCAGCTAGAAATGTCTGGCAGGCTTTAAATACTTTGCGCTCATCCACAATGGTATCAATAGCGATACGTATTTTGGGTTCCCACCCGTGGGCGATTGTTTGCGTTTGCTCTGTCAATTTGCCAACAGCTAGTAATACTTTACGGCCTTCTTCAAGAAGATGCAGGCCTGCTGGAGTTAGCACTGAGCGTCGACCTTGACGCACAAATAAAGTCACGCCCAGTTGTTCTTCGAGCTTTTGCACAATATACGAAATCGCTGATGGAACTTTATTAAGTTGCTCAGCGGCGCTGGCAAAGCTACCACGTTGGTCAATGGCATCGAGTACCAGTAAAGCTTCTAATGTTAGAGGGGAGTGCTGCATAGCAGTTAAAAATACATTTAAATTTATTGTTCAAATATTTTGAACTAACTTGTCAAATTATGCCAGTTATTTGTTTGCGAATACCTACCTATAATGAACTCACTTCTTCAGAGAAACACTGAAAAATACAATTAACTAAATTTAAGAGAGCAGCAAAATGAACACATCAACTTTATTAAACGTACTAAAAACTGACGACCAACTATCAGCATTACCACTTCGCGTAGTCGCAGGTATTTTATTTATCGCCCACGGCGCACAAAAGTTATTTGCTTGGTTCGGTGGCTATGGTCTTGAAGGCACTGGTCAGTGGATGGAATCAATCGGCTTAGCGCCGGGCTATTTAATGGCACTTATGGCGGGAAGCGCAGAGTTCTTCGGCGGAATATTTTTATTAGTCGGCTTACTTACTAGACCAACCGCTGTCGTACTTGCTTTCACTATGCTGGTGGCCATTTTTGCAGTGCATTTCCAAAATGGTTTATTTATGTCGAACAATGGGTATGAATTTGCGTTATCACTGTTTGCTATCAGCGTAGCTTTAGTATTCCAAGGTGGTGGTAAGTTTTCGCTAGACCGTGTTTTAACGTCTAAGTTGACGAGCCAAGGTAAAGCGCAGCTTCAAACTGCAAGCAACTAATATCGAAATATAAGTTCGAAAATTTATAAAGCGCAAAAAGTTAAAGTAAAGAAGTCACCGCTCATACGTGACTTCTTTACAGCAAAATATTTATAGCATTGAGAGGATTTATTATGGGTTTATTGCAAAATGGCAAATGGGTTGATAAGTGGTATGACACTAAAGAAAGCAAAGGTGCATTTAAACGCCAAGATAGCAAATTTAGAAACACGATTAGCACAGATAGTGATAACCCTTATCAACCTGAAGCTGGCCGTTATCACCTGTACGTTTCTTTAGCGTGTCCTTGGGCGCACCGCACATTGATTTTTAGGGCGCTAAAAGGGCTTGAGTCTTTAATTGATGTCACAGTTGTACAAGCTCAAATGCTAGAAAATGGGTGGGAGTTTGATGATGAAAAAGACCCACTTTATGGCTTCAAATATGCCTATGAGCTGTATTTAAAATCAGATCCAAGTTATGAAGGTCGCGTCACGGTTCCAATTCTTTGGGATAAAAAGACCCAAACCATAGTCAATAATGAATCAGCTGAGATCATTCGTATTTTTAATACCTCTTTTAATGAGCTTACTGGTAACACAGATGACTACAGTCCAGAAGCTTTGTTGCCTGAAATTGACCAGATGAACACACGCATTTATGACACCATTAACAACGGCGTCTATAAAGCGGGTTTTGCAACGACACAAGAAGCTTATAACACAGCGTATGATGCATTATTTGAAAGTCTAGATTGGCTAGAAGACCATTTAAGTAAAAATCGTTATTTAGTTGGTGAGCAAATCACCGAAGCCGATTGGCGTTTGTTCACTACGCTTATCCGCTTTGATGCCGTGTATTTTGGCCATTTCAAATGTAATCGTACTCAACTGAAAGACTTCGAAAATATCAGCAATTATGTTCGAGAGTTGTATCAGGTGCCGGGAGTGAGTAACACCGTTGATATCGAATACACCAAGGAGCATTACTACGCGAGTCACAAGACCATTAATCCAACTGGGGTGATCCCAAATGGTCCAGAGCTAGATTTTAACGCGCCTCATAATAGAGTGTGATATTAAATACCATGCCACAAAATAAATAACCTAATAAAGAGGATTTATAAAAACGGTGGTAGGTTTACACATACGACCGTTTTTTGTTGGCTAACTAAATGAATTTTCAAATCTGATCTATATCCAACACATTGAAGTAAAACTTTAACACAAGACACTCTTGAGCTTAAGTTGTTGATTTTAAGGTTTGATTTTTATTTTGAATCTATTTTGTGTTAGTCAATTCCCTAACTAGGAATGTACTGGGTTTGTCCTAAGCATGATAATCCATCGCGTTGATTTAAGGAGAATCCCATGAAACATATTTATTTATTCTTGGCCGTAATAGGTGCGGTTATTCCTCTTTCTTATTTTTCTCCCTTTGTTTTAGAGCACGGGTTGGAACTGCCATTATTTTTTCAATTTCTATTTATAAATGAAGTCAGTCGTCTATTTGCTGCCGATGTGATTATCTCCGCATTTGTATTGGTGATATTTGTTATAAGAGAGAGTAAGCGATTGGATATGCCAGAGGGTAATTTGAGCTTACTGGGTTTATGTGCTGGCGTATCTTGCGCATTACCTTTGTTCTTATATTTAAGAGAAAGGCATATGGCGCAACACAAAAACCATAACTTAAAATTGTCTAGCGTGTAAAAAATGCCTCTGACTCAGCATCAATAGGGAATACTAATTCAATTTTGATTTCTTCAAGCTGAGCTGTTTGGGGCACACGAAATCTAGATACTATGCTGGTCAAATTTAAATTGATGCCTTTGGCTAAAAAACAACTACATAGAGCTGGGTGAGTAACTAAATCATCGTCTGCTAAGTTGAGAGTTTTTACTTTATTTTCAATACGTAAAAATAGTTGTTTGAAGCGTTCATCTTGGAAATGCAACAGGTCATTGCGCATTTCATGGTAGAAATACCAAATGACCTGAGCACCATTTTGTACGCCAGCAAGCCAATCATCATTCAAAATACAGTTTTCGATAATATTTTGACCTGGGGCTAATTGAAATAGAGTACTTGCAGCTTGATTCACCTCAAGCAGGTCCCACCAGCGATTGAATGTAAAGGCAGGATAAGGCTCATGCTTCTTAAGCATTAATGTGATGGCGTTATAAAATGGTTCGAGATCTTTATTGTGAAAATCTAGACCTTGTTCATTTGGCTGTATACCACAAGAAAGTAATAACTGATCTCTCGAACGGCAAGGAATATTTAAAAATTGTGCAAGCCGAACGACAGTAGGTTTAGTTGCTCTTGAGCGGCCAGTTTCAAGGAAAGAGATATTCCGAGTAGACATGCCTAATTGACTGGCAAGCTCCATTTGACTCAGTCCTCTTAACTGTCGCCAAAGCTTAAGTTGTTCACCAAAACTTTTCATTGATTTTACATATTGTTTCCATATTTATCGATGATACTGAATGAAATTTTCGAAATCAATTACTAAATATTTACTGATATACAAGGAAAAAAGTATGAAAAACAAACAGGTGGCCGACTGGGTGCTTTATAGCACTTGTGACGAAGATGCCTATTCTGAACTAAAGGCATTACGAGCAGGTCCTCACGATCATGTTTTGTGTGTTACAGGTAGTGCGTGTCGTGTGCTTAGTCTTTTAGCACAGCAACCAGAGAAAATAACAGCATTAGATTTTGCACCTGGGCAAAACTATCTGTTGGAGCTAAAGATTGCGGCCATTAAAGCATTTGAATATTCACAGTTGTTAGAATTTTTTGGTGTAGAAAAATGTTCTGAAGCACAGCGTTGGGCTGACTTTTTAACTTTACAAAGTCTGATGTCAGAAGAGGCATTTAACTATTTTTCTCATTACCACAAGGAAATAAAAGCTGGTGTGTTGTATCGCGGCAGGCATGAAAAGTTTTATGTTTATTTCTTATCGCCATTTCTGCATCTACTTTACGGTAAAGCGTTCAAAGCTATGTTTGAAACCGAAGATATTGAAGTGCAAAAAGACATCTATTTTAATCAGATCCGAGGGCCATTCTGGCGTTTAATGATTAAAAAAGGCTTCACTAAAGGTCTGTTAAAAGGAATTTTAAATAATAAGGATTACGAAACAGAGTTTGAGATTGATGATTTGGGTGAATATATGTTGCAAACCCTTGATCATACTTTCAGCACACACCTAGCAAAGTACAACGATTGGCTAAGTATGATGGTGAATGGCCGCTATTTAGGCCGTCATGCAATGCCACATTTTCTAAGTCGAGATAGTTATAACGCAATTCGAGCGGCAAAGACTGACGTTGAAATTATTACAGCAGACTTAGTCGAATATACCAAAACTGCGAAAGAGCACAGTTTTTCGGTGTTTTCACTCTCTGATGTGTCGAGTTGTATTTCAAAAACAAGATTCAATGAATTACTGAGTCAGTTACCAAGAATAAGTCAACCGGGTGCTAGGCTCTGCTATCGTAACTTTATCGCACGACACAAAGTACCGAGTAATTTACTTGAACAAATCAAAATAGACACGCCAATGTGCCAAGCGCTTAACCACAGTGATAGAGCATTTTCATATCAATTTGAAGTCGCGCTAATTAACGCGTAAAACCATTTTCAGGACACAAACAATGAATTTCTTGAAATTAGAAAGGGCTGCGCTCGCGCAGAATTTACCTGGACTGCTAGAAAAACTAGCAAAAACACCTCTTGAAATCCTAGAGAGTGATGCATCTCCCGCATTGGCTTGGTTCAAAGAAGCGAAAGGTACCGGGTTATTAGTCTCGAAAGCGCTAGGTGGTAGTGAAGTGTCAGTTTTAGATATGGTGAGAGTTCAAAGAGCGCTAGGGTATTTCAGCCCATCACTAGCACTCGCGACCAATATGCATACTTGTAGTGTCGCGGCCATCCCCCCTTGTGAAGCCAATGATCAGATATTACAGTCAATCGCCAGTGATAACTTATATGTCGCATCAGGGTTTTCTGAAGGAAATCCGCATACCAGTATTCAGCAGCCCACAATTGTTGTTGAGCGTGTTGCAGAGGGATTGAAGTTAAATGGTTACAAACGTCCCTGTAGTTTGTCTAAATCAATGGATATTTTTACGGCCAGTTTGCTTATTCCACAAGAAAACGGTGAAAACAAATTTGCCATCGCAACCATTCCTGCAAATGTGCCAGGGATCTCAGTAAAACCATTTGGTAATCAATCATTTTTAGCTGGTGCAGAAAATATGGAAGTATGCCTTAAAGATGTGATCATTAGCGAAGAGTACGTCTCATATTTTGGCGATGAGATGACACTATCTCAAGAGCTGTCTTACGCATTTTTATGGTTTGAACTATTTGTTTCAGCTTCGTACTTAGGCTCAGCTTCACGACTTGTAGAAAAGTTATTTATCAATAAAAGAGGCAGTGTTGAAACGCGAGTCAATCTATGTAGCAAGTTAGAACTGGCGATGATGGCAATTGAAGCGGGAGCGAGGGCCATTATGGAAGGAGACTTATCAGAGCATACTATCGCCCGATCTCTTATTGCTCGATTTGAAACTCAACAAATTATTGTCGAGGTCGCTAATTGTGCTGCGGAACAACTTGGTGGCATTGAATATTTAAGCAGTTTTGAAGTGTCTTACTTATTAACTGTTATACGTGCATTGGCCTTTCACCCACCCAGCAAATGGGTGATGGCACCTTACCTTGATTCATACCTCCAGGGTAATGAGTTAACTATCCCTTAGAAAATTGATTTAAAAGGAATATTTAAATGAATTATAGTAATTTTGAAAACTGGAACGAGCTGTTAGATTATCGAGCTTCAGCTTATGCAGATAAACGTGCTTTCACTTTCCTTGGTGAGAACCAAGAAGAATTAGCTTCACTAAGTTACGCTGAATTACTTCAGCGCGTGAAAGCGTTAGCCAGTATGTTAAAAGCAAAAGGAAACCATGGCGATAGGGTTTTGTTACTCTACCCAGCAGGGTTAGATTATGTGGTTGCTTTTTATGCCTGCTTATACGCAGGTATGGTAGCTGTTCCTCTATATTCACCTCAGAATAAACGAAAAATTGAGCTTATTGGTGAAATAGCCAATGATTGCGGTTCAATGCTAGCACTAACGACTCAAAAATATTTATCTAAAGTAGATAACTTAACTGGCCATGGTATAGAGCAATTAAAATGGCTTGCAACCGATCATGTTTTTGATGCTGCAGACGAATTAAAAGCTGCTGATGTATCAGGTGGTGAGCTGGCCTACCTTCAATATACTTCTGGCTCAACTTCATTGCCAAAAGGTGTCATGCTCACTCATGCTACGACGTTACTCCATTCAGAAGAGTTAGCAACGCATTGGCAAGTCAATGAGCAAAGTGTTTTAGTGTCTTGGCTTCCTCATTTTCATGATTTAGGGCAAGTGCTCTCAATTTTGCAGCCGGTCTATCGCGGATTTCATTGTGTACTTATGTCGCCAACGACATTTATGAAACAACCCTATATTTGGTTAAAGGCAATCAGTGACTATAGAGCAACCATAGGCGGTGGGCCTGATTTCACTTACAGTCACAGTGTAAGAAATGTCACAAAAGAGCAAATAAAAACGCTTGATCTAAGCACTTGGCGCTGCGCGATAAATGGGGCAGAGCCAGTAAAGTCAGCAACTCTTCAAGCATTTTCAGAGCATTTTGCTGAAACGGGTTTCAAACATGCTGCCCATTGCCCTGCTTATGGGTTAGCAGAATCAACTTTAGTGATGGCATCTGAACAACCGGATAGGGATCCCATACTTTTGCCTTGTAATTCAAAACAATTACGAAGTAATAAAGTTGTGGTTGAGAATGCTTCAGAAGATACGCAATTTTTAGTCAGCAATGGTAAGCCTGTCATGGGCACTCAAGTAAAAGTTGTTAATCCAAAAAGTAACATTGAATTAAACGAAGCTGAGATTGGAGAGATCTGGATTTCAGGCGGCAGTATTGGTTCGGGTTATTGGAACAATGAAGAGGCTAGTTTACAAACCTTTAAAGCCAAAATCGAGGGCGAACCAGAGCAACGATTATACCTAAGAACCGGTGATTTAGGCTTTATTTATGACGGCAATTTATACATAACTGGACGCCTAAAAGATCTCATTGTTGTAAGAGGGACTAACCACTACCCACAAGATATAGAGCAAACTGTAGAGCTTAGTCATAGCTTAATCAGAGACGGATATTGCGCTGCATTTTCAATTGAGCAGTCAGGCGAAGAGCAACTAGTGGTTGTAGCAGAACGAAATCGCTATCACAGAGAAGAAGTTGACTATGAACAAGTCTTTGCAAATATAAAAGCGGCTATTGCCCAGCGTCATAGTTTAGACGTAAGTCAAATTGTGATAGTTCGCCCTGGCAGTATAACTAAAACCACGAGTGGCAAAATACAACGCCGAAAATGTAAAAACGAATTACATGAAGGCGGGTTAAGTATTCTTGCCCATTATCAGCAACCAGCTGAATCAGCCAAACCTTCCAAGACTCAAAATCAAACCCCAGAGAGTGTGAAGAATATGCTTAACCAACCGACTAGCTTAGAAGAAATGCTAAAACAAAATATTCGTAACTTTGTATCTGGCTGGATAGCGAATCAAGTCAACGTACCTTTAGCAAGCATTGATGGTAGCAAATCATTTGCAGATTATGGGCTTAATTCAATGGATACATTTTCGTTTCACAGTGACTTAGAAGTATGGATGCAAAAGTCAGTAGATGAAGAAGTGATTTGGGAGTCAAGCACAATTGATGTGTTGATCAATTCAATTACAGCTGAATCATTTGGCGCAATTACTGATAACAAAGTAAAACCAACGCCTGAAGAAGCTTAATAGATTAAGGTTAGTCAGCGTTAATTTAGTACTGTCTAGCTTTATGAATAAATTAATAAATATTGCAACTACTTATTGAAAAAGATTATTGGAACAAGGAACGATAATGAAGATTGAAGCAGTTAAACTCGCATTGCCTAGCAAAGTTGTGACTAACGAAGATGTACTTGATTATATTAGGCAGTACAGTGAAGACTTTAGAGGTGATATCTCTAGTACGCTTAAAGAGGTGAATTATTACCTAAAATATTCAGGGTCGAATACGCGTCACTGGTTAGCGGAAGGTGAGACGCCAATTAAGCTACTATGCCAAGCAACAGAGCAGGCATTAGAGGAAGCCAATTTATCAAAAAACGACATTGATGTACTCATTTATGTGGGTATTGGTCGTGGTTTTTTAGAGCCAGGCGGTGCATATCATGCTGCAAAAGCGCTAGGAATGCATGATGTACAGTGTTATGACGTCATTGATGCCTGTATGAGTTGGACACGCGCGATGCAGCAAATTCAAGCACTTTTTGACGGAAAAGTATTTAAGCGTGCATTAGTTGTAAATGCTGAATTTAACATGATCAAAGGAGGGCCAGTTTTTCCTGCGGTATTCAACCTTGAAAGCCAAGAAGCCGTGGAGTGGACATTCCCTGCATTTACCTTAGGTGAAGGTGCAAGCGCAACCATAGTCTCAGCAGATGAACCCGAAAACCGTTGGACGTTTAACTTTGAGTCTCGTGCAGACTTATCTGACTTATGTAACATCCCAATTGAGCATTACCAAGATTACTGCGTTGCATCAGAAAAGGTCGGTAAAAACGGCGTGGGCCGATTCACCTCATATGGTGGCGATCTCGTTAAGTTTGGTCGAGAACATATTTTGAGCGTTATGAACAAAACCTTGGAGCATGTTGAAGTCGACAATATTAAGGGTATTTTCACTCATGCTTCATCTAAACGAGACTGGTCTAATTTCGCTGACGAGCTAAATCTTGGTCATTTAGTACACCATACCTACCATCAGACAGGCAACTTGGTTTCAGCATCAGTGCCTGGTGCCATTTCACTGGCTCTTGAATCAGGAAAAGTTAAGCAAGGAGACGAAGTGCTAGGTTGGGTTGGCAGTGCTGGTATGTCTTTCTGTGCTTATCATTTCAAACTATAACGAGTCTTCGCGCGTTGGCAGAAGTTAACGCGCTTTTTGCTTTAATCTAGCTTGCAAGGAAATTTGAATGAGCAGCTTTTTTAAATTTATTTTTAGTTCGCTGTACTACTATGCAAAATATCTGAAGCTCATTGTGGCTAAAGGGTTTTCTAAAGAACAAAAACAGCAAAAACAAGGTGAAACGCTTTATCACTTCTTAAATCAAATGGGTCCTTTGTATATTAAATTAGGACAAATCCTATCTACTCGCTCGGATTTGATCCCTGAGCCCTGGGTAAACGCATTGTCTAAACTTCAAGACGATACAATTCCAATGAAAGATAAAGCGCTAAGAGCTTGGTTAAGTAAAGCATTAGAGCGCCCATTTGATCTTACATTTAAAGACTTTGATTATGCACCCTTGGCCAGTGCTTCTATTGCACAAGTGCATAAAGCAACCTTAATTTCTGGGGAGCAAGTAGCGGTTAAGATTGTGAAGCAGAATGTGCGTTCTGAGATGCACAAAAACCTTACAATGATCAGTCGGGTGATAAATCTTGCATGTTTATTAAGTAAATCTTGCCAGCAACTTGAGCTTAAAGATCGATTTAAAGAGCTCGCAATTTTACTTGAAGAACAAACAGACTTAGTCAAAGAGCGACAAAACCAGCAACAAGTTTACGAAAACTATCATAACCACCGCTACATCATAGTGCCGCAAGTTTATCCAGAGTATTCAAACAAGTCTGTGTTGATCATGGAATTAATGCATGGCATTCCGGGGAAGCAAGTCAGTCGAGTCAAGATGAGTCGTTCACAGTTAGCCAGACGTTTACAAGACTCTATTTACACTATGCTTTATATGCATGGCTTTTGTCATGGCGATCCACACCCAGGCAATATAATGTTTACTGAAGGGGGTAAGCTAATTTTACTTGATTTTGGTATCACGGTTTCTCTGACCGAAAATGAGAAATGGGGGCTATCGTCATTTTACTATGCATGTACCAGAAAAGAATGGGATCTTGCCGTTTTACGCTTTACCAAACATTTTGTAACTCAAAAAGACCAAGTATTAGAAGACTGGGATACATATCAAAAAGAAATACGCGATATTTTAGTATTGCACTTTGATACCTTGGCTAATCGATGGTCAACGATTAGCTATTTCAAAGATATCAATAAGGTTTTACAAAAATATAAAGCCCGATACACCGCTAATTTTACCAAGGTAGAATTGGTATTCTTAAGTTGTGAAGGGTTTGCGACAGAAATAGACCCTGAGATTAATATTTGGGATAACGCACGTATTTTCACAGATAGATTCTCGCCCTATATGAGCGAAGAGATCAAAGCTCGGTTTGATACTTACTTCGAACAGAAAATGCCATCATCAATGGCACTAAAACGTGAAGCTGATGATGCATTGGTCGCACCAACTCATATTCATCGTTACTTCTTTCCTAGTTCATACCCTGTATTTATTCATAAAGCTGAAAGTGGCTACTTTATAGATAAAGATGGTAATAAATTTATCGACCTTTCAGGTGGCTATGGTCCGCATATCTTGGGTTACAAACACCCAGCAATCCAGCAAGCTTTATTGGATGGTATAGAGTCGGGATTAGTAAATGCCATTGGACATGAGCCTGAAGTTGAACTCGCGAAACGTTTGGTTGATGCTTTCCCAGGTGCTGAACGAGCAGTACTTTGCAACTCGGGCACAGAAGCAAACTTAATGGCGATTCGTCTTGCTCGTGCCTTTACTAAAAAGAATCGAGTGGCCAAATTTGAAGGGCATTATCATGGGTGGTCAGATCAAGGTATGGTCAGCTCTTGGTTTAGGTTTAATGGTTCTTTAGCTCACCCTCAGCCTATTAGCGGCTCTCAAGGCACAGATAAAAATACCATCGAGCATACTGCTGTTTTCCAGTATGGCAACTTAGCAGGACTAGAGCGCTTAATTGAAGAAGCCGATGAAATAGCCTGTGTTATTTGTGAACCCATGCCTTCATCAATTGCACAATGTGATACGACTTTCTTAAAAGCATTAAGAGAAGTCTGTACCGACAATAATATCGTGCTTATTTTCGATGAAGTTGTAACTGGGTTTAGAGTTGATTATGGTGGCGCGCAAACCATCGTAAATATCCAACCTGACCTAACAGGCTTAGGCAAAGTAATAGGAGGCGGTTTACCTTGTGGGGCAGTAGTAGGCAGAAAAGACATTGTTGAAATTGCCAAAAGCTCAGAAGACCCTTTCTTTGATTATGACAACAAAGCATTTGTTGGCGGTACCATGAGTGGTAATTCGCTAACCTGCCAAGCGGGCATTGCAGTATTAGATTACTTACACCAAAACCAGCACATTTATAATGACCTTCAACAAAAGAGTGTGGATCTTGCAATTACCTTTAGGCAAGTCGCTAAAGAGTTAAACGTCGACCTTCAGGTCGAAGCTCGCCACTCAATATTTTCTATGACATTCGGGCATAGATCATCAAAGTTTTATCGCAAGAAACAATCGGGCAGTAACTTTAAGGCAAATATTGCTTTGGCTTATTACATGCGTAAACACGACATCTATATGCCTGAATTACATTCGTTTATGTTAAGTGCAGCGCACACTGCAGACGATTTAAGCGCCATTTCAAACGCTTTTAAACTCAGCTTGACCGAAATGGTCAACGACGGCTTTTTTGTGGAGTAAATAATGGATAGACGACATTTTTTAAAAGCGGCCGCTGCAGTCACCGCATTTGGCAGCATTGTAAATAAAGCCCATGCCAGTGATGTATTGACCTCACAAGAGTTTCGAGGTGGCCTTGATATTCGTAAGATAAGAAAATTACGAAATAAACGCATAGCCATAATCGGTGGGGGTATTTCAGGCCTAACTTGTGCTTATGAACTGTCAAAAGCGGGTATTCATTATAATTTATTTGAAGCGCGCTCAAAGTTAGGTGGGCGAGTTGAAACCATTCGAGCAAATGACAGAGTGGATGAATTTGAAGAAAGTCAAACTTGTGGCTTTAGATATAACAAAGAGCTTTATTTTAACTCTGGCGCGGCGCGTATTTCACAAACACACCGTGGTGTTTTGAGTTATTGTAAAGAGCTTAGGGTTCGTCTTGAAGTCATGAGTAATGAAAATCCAGGGGGGCTTTTTGCCTCACAACAGTTGAGCCAATATGGACCACTTCATATTAGACAAATTCAAAACAGCCTGCGCGGTGAACTTGCAGAGTTATGTGCTAAACAACTTCAAACAGATGCATTTGCTGGCTTAGTGCCCGTTGAAGAAATACCAAATTATTTAGCAATGCTTTATCAATTTGGTGATTTAGACAGTGAATTTAACTTTAATCAATCATCACGCTTAGGGGTTGAAGGCGAGTATGATCCGTTAGCATCATTACAAGCAAAATCAGCTATTCCTTTATCTGATATCGCTAAAACTGACTTCTTTAGCCAGTATAAACTTCATCTTGGGAATTACTTTGATCAGCAAGCAACCATGCTGCAACCCGTAGGAGGGATTGATCAGATCATTGCGGCAATGGCTAAACATGTTTACGGCCAAGTTCATTTAGATACCGCTGTTAGCAAGTTGCAGCAAACCGCTACAGGTAGCTCGTTGACATACCAGCAATTTGGTAGTGAGTATCAGCAAGAGTTTGATATTGTGATAGTGGCAACGCCTGGTAATGTCGCGCTCAACATTGACAATGACTTTTCATCCGATGTGGTCTCTGCATTGCAAGCTCAGCAATATGCAAAACCAGCCAAGGTCGCATTTCAATCTGAGCGATTTTGGGAAGAAGATTATGATATCTACGGCGGTCTATCGTATACAGATGAAGATATCTTTTTACTTTGGTATCCGTCAAACGGCATAGGTAAAAGGCAGGGCGTACTTGTTGGGGCCTATAACCCAGGTGTCGTTGAGTCACAAACATTCTCACAGCTATCAATGAGTGAACGGGTTAATTTGGCAATAGAGCAAGGTTCTAATTTACACCCTGAATATCCACAAAAGGTACATAACGGTATTACTCGGGCTTGGCATAAAACACCGTTTATTGAAGGGGGGTGGAGTCTTTCAACACCTGACTCTCGTTTATTGTTGCCAGATAATCATTACTTATTTGCAGGTGATCATTTAAGTCATAAAGCGGGTTGGATGGAGGGGGCGATAGCATCGGCACATCATGCCCTCAATAACCTCACAAATATGTCATAAAGCCTAGTATGAAAATCGATAACCAGATTTCATAAAACAATCTGGTTATCGGTAGTAAATCCATTTTTCATCTTATTCCTTTTTAAATTTGCCAAATGTAAAAAATTAGTTAATAGTTTATTTGTCCAAATTGGGGACAAACAAACTGAAAGGAATAATCATGAACTTAAAACACACCGCAATAGCAACCTTGCTATGCAGCAGTACGGCATTTGCAGCTATTCCATATAAGAATGAGCAATACCAGTTCACTCAACCTAACGGTGAAGTGATCACCCTAACACTCAATGGTAATAGCTATTACGCAGAGCAAAGAACGGCCGATGGCCGACTCGTTATTTTTGACAACGCATTAAAGGGAATGGCATATGCCAAATTAAATGACGAGGGGAGCAAGTTAATCTCAACAGGCGTTTTAGTCAGCACTAAAAATCAGTCGGCTATACAAAATGCGCAGTTGCGATTTAAGCAAGCAGGGCTAAGTACCGAAGCCAAACAACGCTTAGTTGAAGCACAGCAGCAGCGCATGTTGGGCGAGCACGATGTACATACTCACTCAGTACAATCACGTATGCAAACCACACAGGTCGATGCACAAATATCAGGGCAGGTGAAAGGCCTTACCATTATTATCGATTTTCCTGATGAGCGTGGCACTATCAGTAAGACGCAAATTGAGCGTTTTTTAAATAACTATACTTATACTGAATTTGGTAATGCACAGTCGGTTAGAGGTTATTTTAAATCGGTGTCAGGTGGCAAGCTTGATTACACCAACACAGTCACCCAGTACTACACGGCGAAAAAGAACAAAGCCTACTATGCCGACTCAAGCTTGAGCTCAACCGTCCGCTCACAAGAGTTGATCAAAGAAGCGTTAGATTGGCTTGAGTATCAACAAGGTTTCGACTTCTCAACTCTCACTACCAACAGCAGCCAACAGATTCGCGGTTTAAATATCTTTTATGCAGGTAACTCCGACAGCAGTTGGTCGAAAGGCTTATGGCCACACATGGCGAGACTCAGTCCAAGGTTTTGTGCAGACGGTGTGTGCACCGACCGTTATCAAATTACCGACATGCGCAGTAGTTTATCAATCGGTACCTTTGTGCATGAATCTGGTCACTTAATCACGAATTGGCCCGACTTATACGATTACGACGGCAGCTCAGAAGGCTCAGTCGCCAGTTTTGGTGTAATGGGATATGGCGCAATAGGGCAAACAAATCGTTTTAAACCAACCCCACCAGTCGCGCACTTTAGAGCAATCGCAGGCTGGGACACCGTTACTGAATTAAACCCAGCAATCAATGCAAATGCACCAAAAGGAACGCTCAGTCATACTTCAGGTTCAAATGCGTCGTATAAATGGACAAACCCAAGTAACCGCAATGAAGCGTATTATATCGAAGCCATCCATCAAAGTGGGCAGAACTCAGAGCAGCCAGATCAAGGCCTAGCAATTTGGCACGTTGACAGCTCGGGCAGTAACTCAAATGAATGGAAACCCTATATTCAAATGGAACACGCTGATGGCAATCGCGATCCTGAGTACAAACGCAATCGTGGCGATGGCTCAGATTTATTTGATTATGCAGGAGAGTTTTCAAACACTTTGCCTAACGCGCAAACTTCACGCGGCACCAATGCATTATGGTGGAATGGTAGCGATTCGGGATTAAGTATTTCGAGTATCAGCAGTCCAGCACAAACAATTAGCTTTACAGTGAACGACCAAATTATCGACCCACCTAAAGGCACGATTTACACGGGCAACTTAGCTGATAAACAACAAGCCATAGAGCCAAATGGCAGTTGGTTTCAGTATGACGGTGGTTCATTAAGCTTAAAGCTAACAGGTCCAAGCGATGCTGATTTTGATTTGAAAATCGAGCGTTGGCAGGGCGGAAGATGGCAGCAAGTGGCTATCTCTGAAACACCAACATCAACAGAGTCAATTAGCTATCAAGCGAGCTCAGGCTATTATCGATATATTATCTACTCATATTCTGGAGCAGGAGACTATCGTTTAGAAGAGGTTAGATAACCATACTCCCTTCGGTGCTACTACCCTCGGTAGCACCGACTTAAGGTCGGGCTATCTGTTTATATTAAAAGCAATTTAAAATAATCAGACCAAACATGAATAACTTATTGATTCTTATCACTACTCATCTACAAAAAATTAAGCTAAATTAGCAAACAACTAAGTTACAAAGAAACTTGGCGAGCAGCAGCTATATTAAAACTGCAAAGGCGTGAAACCCAACGTCACCACTCTCACACTGGTAAAGAATAAACACATGACACAACAAACGCTCGACTACTACGCTCAGAACGCCAGCGCATTCGCCAACAGCACGCTCCATATTGATATGGGCGAGTTTTACAACGCATTCTTACCGCATATTCCTTCAGCCGAAGGTTGCCCGAATGGACTAAAACCGCATATTTTAGACGCAGGCTGTGGCTCGGGCCGAGACGCACTGCATTTTAAAAAGCTCGGTTACAAGGTCACGGCATTTGATGCGGTTGCCGAACTGGCAGAAATTGCCAGTTTTCACCTAGAGCAGCCCGTTTACGTCAAAACATTTCGCCAAATTAACGACCAAAATCAATTCGATGGTATTTGGTGCTGCGCAAGTTTACTGCACGTTGCACACAGCGAATTACCTGATCGTTTCACCAAACTTGCCAATGCGTTAAAACCCAACGGTGTGTTATACGTCAGCTTTAAATACGGCGAAGGTGAGCGAGATATTAATGGCCGCCACTTCACAGACTTAACCGAAGAAAGCCTAAAAGCATTGATAGACGCAGAGCCACAGTTAACTCTTGAAAAATCATGGCAAAGTGAAGACCAAAGGCAAGAGCGAAAAGGCGAGATTTGGTTGAATGGGTTGATTAGAAAGAAATAAAAGCACCTATTCAGGTGCGAATAATGATTAATTCGCACCTAACTAAAACATCCTACATCGTTGTATAAGGAATATGCTAGGACGTGAAAGATATAAAACCAAACGAAAAACTACAGTTAGAATTTATTTCATTTATCCAGAGAATTTTATCTGAGGGCGACTTTGTTGCTACCTATAAGTATGCATTGTTAAATGCTATTGCTGATATATGTATAGAGAAGCTTGATGTTAGTGCTAATGAGAGCTTCAAAATTGAGCATAGTTTATTAGCTGAAAAGTTACTTCAATTATATTGGCATCATGCTATGCCGTTTTCGAATATTAAGTCGGGAGCAGACGCACTCCTCAAACAAAATGCTGGAGCGCAATCTAAAGTCATTTCAGTGTTGTATGAATGCCAACAAAATAATATTCGTAGTTTAGGACAATTAAAGGGAAGTAGTTACTGGCATGAAAGTTATCGAGCAGCGTTAAATACCTTGAAAACAGGGCCTCTCTGGCGGCTTCAAATTCTAGCTAAGCAAGAAGAATGTTTTCTTTATCCACATGACAAAAAACCGCAATACATTGAACTTAAGCCAGGTATCGCAGCATGCTTTAGGAGGTTTTATGATTTGGTTGTTTACCTCTCTAAAAATGCATGGTTGCAAAAAATTCAGAGCATCAAATATAACCAAGTGTTAATTGGGTCTCAATCAAGGCTCGAGTCATTTTTGTTTGGAGAGGACAGGCAATCTTTAGCTAAAGTTAAGCCAGTGCTAGTAGACTTACAAAAGAACCAATGCTTTTACTGTCAAAAACCATTTAAGAATGATGTTGAGATTGATCATTTTATTCCTTTTTCTCGCTACAGTAATGACTTAGCGCATAATTTCGTTGCTGCTCATCGTAGGTGTAACAATAATAAACGAGACTTTCTTGCTTCTTATGAACATAGAGATAATTGGATAGAAAGTAATCTAGTCAAACACAATCAAGTTATTGAATCTGAATTGAGTAGGTACTTTGATTGTAGTTCAAATCAAAGTATTGCAGTGAGTAATTGGGCGTATGAAGTAGCAAGAAGTAACCATGCAAAACTTTGGCATGGGATAGATACATTTGTTGACTCCGCACCTATAGCTCCTGTTTTGACGTTTAAAAAGAAACATGGTGAAAGAGAGGATAAGATTGAGGCTAATAAGTACGAAAAAATCGCAGAGCCAAAAGCTCAACTACTCTACTTCCCTAATTTAAAAATTGCTTGCGGGCACTTCAAGACTGGCGATGAAAGTGATTCTGAGTATATGGATATACCTGATGGAATTGGTAAGGTAGATTCAAATAAGCATTTTTTTGCAAGAGCCAGCGGTAATTCAATGAATGGTGGCAAGAGTCCAATTTTTGATGGTGATTTATTGTTGCTGGAATTTATTACACCAGAGAGTGCAGGATCGTTACAAAACCAAACAGTAGCAATTGAGAGACTGGATAGTGCAGGCGACAGCCAATACTTATTGCGAGATATTAAAAAAGCAACGGATGAGAATGGCGACTCGTACTATCAGCTCATTGCGAAAAATCCTGAATACGACATTTTGGTTGCAGATGAAAGTATGAAAACCTTTGCAAGACTTAAAGCTGTTCTTTAATCGATAAAGTAAAACTATGGCACGACTTAAACCTGAACAAAAAATCATAATTGCTATCTTGGCTTTTGTTGCTGCCATTTTTGTTGTGGTACAGCTGTTTCTGTTTGAGAGTTCAGGTGACGATGTACCTGTAGTAGTTGAAGTTAAAAGTGCTGCTACAGAGCAAGCATTTGTAGAAGATGATGTTATAGATGTAATTGAACAGGCATCTGAGCAAGTTGAAACTAAACTAGATGATGCTCAATCAGAGTCTTTTTCAGTGGTTCAGCAAGATACTTCTTATACTGAGCATGCGCCTCACCCTTGGGAACTTGTTGAAGTGACGCCTGCCCAAGAGCAACTTTGTCGAGATATGGCTTTAGAGCCATTAACCTACAAAGAGGTGTATGACGAAGAGTTACAAACAAACAAACGGATTTACTCTGACTACTATGATCTGAGTATAACAATCTTACATAACGGTAAAGAATACAGCGTGGGCTCTATTTATGGTAAGAAAACTGAAAAATGGATGCTATCTAATATTAATCGTCATTTAGAGCGCGTTTACGAGTCTTACTTTAATTGGTTAGGTGCAGAAAACCTCTTTAAAACGCCAATAAATATAAAATTAGCAATAAACCAAACCCAATATTTTAATGCTTTAAAAGAGCATGGTGCTGAAGAATCGGCAGTTGTTAGAGGTGTCTATTTACCTTGGATACACCAAGCATTTGTAAAAATACCATTCAATGATAAAGGGCAAATACTTGGGCAGCCGTTTATGCGCACCTTGGTTCATGAAGCTGTTCATGCAATTAATTTTATTCAGTTTGGTTATATGCACCGTTGGTTACAAGAGGGGTTAGCTCAGTACTTTACACACTATGTTGATCACGCAGTACCAGAGTTGTTTTTAGATTATGATGAATGGGAAAATAGAAGCGGCTCATTAGGCTCGCCATTAACGCTACAGGAGTTGATTTACCCTTCTGACCACTGGTTAGAGGATAGACATGCATTATATGCAACTAGTTTTGCCTTTGTGCAATACTTTAGCCAATTACCAGAGCAGCAAAATTTACTGATACCTATCCTTAAAACTGAAAACACTCAACGTTGTTCTTCACTAAGTAAGCAGTGGGTTGAAAGCACCCTTGATCCTGAAAACCTACTCTACTCAAATATTCAAAGTTGGTTTGATCATACTGTTATCTATTTTTCTGAACGTGTAGAAGAATATAGGCTTGAACAGAAAAAAGCCTTACCAACACAGTAAGGCTTGGTACTAAGTTGCTTATTTGTTACGTACAAAATTCAAACTTAGTTGATGAACGACAAATTGTTTATCTGCTTTTACTCTTCCATAAATAAAAGCCTATTAACTTTGGCTTAAAAATAGTTATTAAGCAATTACAGCAGCTTACATATGAATATTAATTAAGATTGAATTCTTACTGGCTATTTTTTTTGGTGGATAAATGACTGCTTCTACTTTAAATGAGCAATGAAACTTTAATAAAATTCGTTACTTTTGATAAAAGGAACAATGGCAGCTCTGTATGTATAGAATTCTTCTTTTTGCTTCTTTCTAAATAATTAAATAAATCTCATGTAAAAACATCACTTTATGTAATGTTACTAAGGCTTTTTATATTGCAATGACAATTGATAGTTATTATCATTTGGGTTTGATTGATTGTGTTGCTTTCTCATGTCTGTATTTTTTTCTCCTTACAGAGTCGAAGTTGTTAGCAGAACCCTTATGTCGGTTCTTGGTGGCTTTGCGTTCTCTCTATTTCTTTGTTTAGACATTTCTTACTTATTGCCCATAGAAAAAATGCATGCAGTTGCATGGTCGAGCATGCTGTTTTTTGTGGTTTTTCCGATGGTTGTGATGTGGTCATTTTCAGTAAAGAACTACAAGATGGGAAGCCTCAAGTTATGTATGTTAACCAGTGCTTTAGGTATCTTTTTTTGCATGTTTAAATTTCAAGGAGTGATGTGATGAAGAGTGCTTTTCGTCAATCTATGGCTTGGTTGCATACGTGGGTTGGTTTGTTACTCAGCTGGATTTTATTTTTTATTTTTTTGACTGGTACGCTTGGTTATTTTGATGCTGAACTAGATGATTGGATGACACCAGAAACGCCAACTTTCAAAACAAGTGTTGAAGCATCAATGCCTGTTGTTAAGCTTTTTGTGGATAAACATAGGCTTGAGAATTATTCAGTTAGGTTTCCTGTTGAAAGGTCACAGCCTTTTTTGTCAATCTTTTACCGAGATGAAAACAACAAACGACAACGGGTAGAATTAAACCCAATTACTGGCGAAGAGTTAACACCGAGGGCAACTGCTGGTGGTCAAACACTCTATAGAATGCATTATCGACTTAGATATATGCCATCGATTGTTGCCTATTACATTGTTGGTGTGGCGACTATGTTTATGTTTTTGGCTTTGATCACAGGGGTTGTGATCCATAAAAAAATATTCAAAGAGTTTTTCACATTCAGAAAAAGTAAAAAGCCGACGGCTTGGTTAGATGGCCATAACCTAATGAGCGTTATGTCTTTACCATTTCACTTCATGATTACATTTACAGGTTTCTTGCTATTGCTCTACACCTTAATGCCATTGATTGTGAGTGCACATTATGGAGCTGGTAAAGAAGGGAGAGACGCTTTCTACAATGAGTACTTCAGTCGCACAACAATAGAAAAAGCAGGTGTGTATCAACCAACACTTACTTTAGATAAACTGATCAGAAATGCTCAAAGAGCAATGGAAAACAAGCCAATAGCTTGGTTTTCGATATCTCACTTGAACGATGTTAATTCACAATTTGAAGTTGGCGCTATTCATCAAAGCCTAAGTGATAGTCGCGATAAATGGATATTTGATGCAAACACGGGTGAGTTAATAAATGCCCAAATTGGTCATACATCATCGAAGTCTTTTTATTATGTTTTACGTTCATTACATGAAGGCTTATTTGCCTCTACGGGGTTGAGGTGGCTGTACTTTTTGACTGGGCTTATTGGTACGGCAATGATCGCCTCTGGCATGGTATTGTGGACAGTTAAAAGAAGAAACAAGGCGATAAAAGAAGGAGGCGGTTCGTTTGGGTATCGTTTCACAGAGGGGTTGAATTTGGGTTGCTTACTTGGATTGCCCTCTGGCATTGCTGCTTATTTGTTAGTTAATAGGTTGTTGCCTTTAGACATTGGGGAGAGGGCCGCGTTAGAAGTGAATTCCCTTTTTATAATCTGGGGTCTGATTGTGATGCTGGCTGTGTTGATGTCCTTGTTAAAAAAAGCGGATATTGCTTGGGTTAAACTGACTTATTTGACAGGGTTGCTGTTTACTCTTGTGCCAATCGTGAATGCAGTCACAACTAACCTTGGATTAATGACCACATTAATGAGTAAAAATTGGGTCTTCGTTGCTGTAGATTTGATTTGTGTGATGGTATCGATACTTTGTTTTGTTTTGGCACACTACCTTAAACGCTTGTTTATTGGAAATAATAAAAACCTAGAGCAGTTTAAGGGTGGGTTCTTCAAAAGGTCACAGGTATGATGGTTGAGTTATTACTTTTATTAATTATGCTGCATGGATTGATTTTTATATTGTGCTCTATGCCTAAGTACAACAAGCAGCTTTTCAGTTTTCAAAAAAAAGACAATAGACTCACGCTATCACTCAAATACACGGGTTTCATTCTAATTACATTGAGTGCACTTATCGCTGTTTTTGATAAAGGGATTGGTGTTGGGATTGCTTGGTTATGCGCGTTACTTACCTTAACAGGAACACTTATCACTATTTGTTTTTCAATAGAGCCAAACAGGACAATAAAAATATTACTAATAGCACCAGATAAGTTATTTAAACATCAACACAATGGACCATTAGTATTTGTAATCTTTTATATTCTCTTCAGTGTGGCCTTTTTAGCCTTAAATTAGGGTAGTTGTGTAAGTTATTAGTTTTAGGTTTTATTTAACATAATTTTTAGATGAAAAGTTTGAGATACCTGTCCATTGTTTTCAGTGTGAAGCTCATGTAATTTAATACTCAATACACTTTGAATAGTGTATCAAATTATTAATAACTGATTGATAAGCATAGTTATAAATCTATAATACCCATGCTAAGTAATTAAGGTGGTTGATATTTTGTTTGATGTTAATGTTTTGCAGGTTAAGTTTGCTAATTGGACGCTATGTACCCGCAGTTGTAGCTTAATCAGCGAAGACACAACTCAAGAGCTCACGCCCCTTAGTTATAAAATCCTTTGCTATTTTATTCTAAACCCAAGTCGAATAATCTCTAGAGATGAGTTTATAAGTAGCGTGTGGGAAAACCACTATGTGGATGATAACGCAATCAATAAAGCGATATCAGACCTAAGACGCTTACTTAAAGCGACCGACAGCTCTCCAAATCTAATAAAAACACATTATAAAAAAGGCTACAGTTTTGTCTGTGAGGTTGAATATATATATGAAAATTCAAACTCTTCAGAAGAATTGTCAATTGATCCTGTAACGCACACAATTAGTGACGGCAGTTTAGCGGTTAAAAAAACAGAAATTGAAAATTCAAAGAGTTCACCAAAACTTTACCAATCTTTATTAGGCTATAAAGATAATACAAACCTATTACTCCAGTTAAAGTACTTACTAGTATTTATAACTGTACTGCTCACTGTGAGTGGAGCATCATATTGGTGGTATCAACAACCCCAAGTACTCAATTTAAAGTCAAAAAAAATCTCTATATCAGATAATAGTGTATACGCGTTCTTAAGCTTATCACCAACTAATGACAAACTAGCAGTAAGTAAACTGAATACAAAGAAAGGTATTGATGAGATTTTTTTAATTGATTTAAAAACGCATAAAAATACAAAAATAATTTCTGCAGATTTAGATAGTTATCATATTGGTTGGGCATCAAATAGTAATAGTATTTTCTACCAACTTATCAGCAATGAAAAGCAGTTTTGTGAAATTTGGCGGGCTGATTTTCTTATAAATAATGAAGTATCCAACAAAGAAAAAATCTTAGATTGTAAATCTCAGTACATATTAAGCTTGGTCGCCGATGAGACGAGTAATAGGATAATTTATACAAAATTTGGTTATCGTAATGTAGCTAGTTTAGCTGCACTTGTTGCTAGAGACTTAACTACTGGTGAAGAGTTTCAAGTTACATCTCCAAATATTGATTCATTTGGAGACAGATACGTTGTTTTATCTCCTGATAAAGAAAAAATTGCTTTTATCCGTATTCAAACTGGTTTAAGACAAATCTTCATTGCTAATTTGGATGGTAGTATGCAAAAGTTGCTATATGAAACCACCGAAAGTATCAGGGGTATTTCTTGGAATAGCGAAGCCAGTGGGCTTTCTTGGTACGTACCAAGTTCAAAAAAGTTAATAAGTATTGATCTGGTTTCAAAAGAGGTTACTTCTAAATTAGTAAATACAGACTCTTATATATCTTCTATGTTGACAGGCTTTGATTCTTTATATGGTGCAACGAGAGCATCAGATGAAGATATCTTTTTATATGATCCTAAAGAAAGGCAGCTTAAAAAATTAGTTGATAGTAGAGCCAGTGAATTCATGCCAATAGTTGTTAAGGATGGCTTTCACTTTTTACAAGAAGGTACGCCTGTCCAATTTTATTCTTACTTTAATGGGCAATTAGTTAATGATGCAATTTCAGTTGATTTAACGTCATTTAATTCTGGCGATTATAATGAGCATAATGGTCTTCTAGCTTTAAGTTTTGACAAAGAATTACGTTTGGTTGAACCAGGCAAAAAAGATTTAATAGATAGTTTTAAGCTCCAGCATCAAATTGTTCATTCATCATGGTTCAACGACGAAAACTTACTCTTAATACTAGACTCAAAACAAAGTGAGCAGCATGTTTGGCTGTTTAATATTAAAACAGAAGAGTTACAAAAAATTATTCATAAAAATGCTAAAGCAGTTTCTAAAAATGCTGCTGGGAATATTATTTATCAAGATTTCTACAACAACTTTTATCTGTTTGATCTTCAAGAGGGGCTTGAAATGCAAGTGCTCTCTTTATCAGGTTTTCCATATGTTATTTGGAAAATGCATAAAGATAATATCTATTACTCTACTGGTGATAACCTTTTTAAACACTCATTAGAGACAAATGAGGAGACAGAATTAATTCAAGATTTTGAAATCGGCGAAAAATTAATAACTGATTTTGCTATTATGCATTCACCTGGGTTTGAAAAATTTATCCTTCAAATACAGGGCTTTAAAAGTAATGAGGTCGTGCTTTTAGAGTCTTTTTAATTATTACTGGTTTGTGAGTTTGTTTTTTTAGGTTTTTGTAAGTAATCCCTCATTCTCTTCTGTTCTTGTAAAGCTAGTATGAACTAAGATTTAGCATTTAAAGTATTTTAGTTCTTCAATTACGCTAAGTCTTACACTTTCAATATGTTGCTTTTTTTACAATGAGGATTAGCAATGTTTTTAAATCTTAATAAAAAGAAGTTAAAAGAATTATCTAACTCAAAACTTCCACAATCTGAAACGTATAATGTTAAAGGTGGTACAGGAACTGTTAATACTGATAAACCATCGATAACTAGCCATTCACCATGCTATGTAGATAAAGCTATAAAAGTTGTGAATTAGTCTAGTTTATTACAATCTAGGAATGGTTGAAGTAATCAAGGAAAGGTTAGAGCAATCAAGGAAAGGTTAGAGCAATCAAGGAAAGGTTAGAGCAATCAAGGAAAGGTTAGAGCAATCAAGGAAAGGTTAGAGCAATCAAGGAAAGGTTAGAGCAATCAAGGAAAGGTTAGAGTAATCAAGGAAAGGTTAGAGTAATCAAGGAAAGGTTAGAGTAATCAAGGAAAGGTTAGAGTAATCAAGGAAAGGTTAGAGTAATCAAGGAAAGGTTAGAGTAATCAAG